>ERZ773028.253-NODE-253-length-45256-cov-5.969580_pt1 | contig 45256 bp, 37 predicted proteins | sample MGYA00511123_ERZ773028 | MGnify/ENA primary metagenome ERZ773028 (study PRJEB29015, sample SAMEA2738134) | human oral metagenome | biome: human oral; feature: human-associated habitat; material: saliva | place: China | collected 2206 ... | reverse complement strand
ATAAGGTCTCTGCTGTGATCCGATATCGGTCTGACCCTCATAAGGTCTCTGCTGTGATCCGATATCGGTCTGACTGCCGTAAGATTCCTGCTGTGGCCCCATATCGGCCTGACTCTCATAAGACTCCTGAGCCCCTTCGACACCTGTCCCGTCTGTCGCTACCTGCCTTGACTGCAAATCCTCCTGTCCAAAAGAGGACACCTCCGAATCAACAGACTGCGGGTCAACAGACTGCGGATCAAAGGACTCGTGAATCGACGTCTCCTCTCCCGCCGGCACTGACGCACTGCTGTCCTCCTCATGCGCTGACACAGGCGCCTGGCCATCGGAGCCGATCCAGTCTGTTCTGGACTCCTCTTCTTCTCTCTTATAATCGCTCATGTCCTAACTCCTCATCCTCGTTTTCTCTGTCTTTCTTCATGATCTTCATGACAATCATCTTACGAATCGTTTGTGTCCTTTTTGTGTTTAAAAAGATAAGTAACAATAATCTTTCCTGTCAGGAAAATAAATATTTTCTTACTCTTTCCCGGGGACATTTCAACAGGGTACCGTCTCTCATCCGCCATTTCAAAAATGCGTGCAGGGCAAAAAAGAGCTTATCCCAGGGATTTCCGCGGATAAGCTCTCGCTTTTGAGACTTAATTGGGACGCATGCCACAGGAGCTGCAATTCCCCTAGAAGACCTTCTTCAAACCGGGAATTTTCTGCAATAGAGTTTACCAGGAGATAACTCAGCATACTGATCGCAAGCCAAAGTCCCAGGATAAACACGCCGCCCCAGGGCGAGGCATATGGATTATAAGCAAACCCTCTCAGAAAAATCATAATAAAGACCATATGAAAAAGATAAATTCCAAAAGAAGTCCGATCCAGGGCAAGAAGAATCCTGGCGGCAAACAAGGTCTCTCGCAGTCGTAGATCATGCAGGAGAACAAATGAGGAACAGGCCATAATTACTACGATCAGCGAACTATAGTCCAAAAGCGGACTCAAATTCTTCTTTCCGCAGGCAAAACGCAGGTAAGCCGCAAAAATCATAGCCAGCCAGGACACAATCAGAGTCCAGAATGCCAGCCTCTTCTTACATCGAATCTTCCCGGACACAAGTCCATATCCAAAGAAGAGATAAAAGGGATAGATCAGCTGGTCAGGCAGGTAGAACGCGGCCTGAATCCCTATCACCTTTAAGAGAGGAAGCCTTCGTCGCCGAATCCTGTTTCTGTGTCTTCTCCTCCTCGCGCGCCGTCGCGTCATCCCTGATCTTCTGCTCGGCCTCTTTCGTCACAACCTGTTCGGCACTCTGCTTTGACGTATAAATCAGATAGGACAGATCTCCCTCCAGCATCAGCCTGCCGTCCTTGATATCGTCTAAGGCAACCTGATGAAGAACATTGCTGCTGTCATCCGCGAAAGTCTCCAGATACTCTCTGCTGCCGGGAGTCCTCAGCTCCTTTTCTCTCTGCCCTGTCCCCCTAAGAGGGCCAGCACCAGCGGCGCCGCGGCAACAGCACCCGACATGTAGCGGAAACAATCGTTGACCGGCGAGATCGTGCAGGTCATCACCAAAAGGGCAATTGGAATCAGGGGAATGAGCTGCAGCCACATCTTCTTCTTGAGCAGATATCCCAAAAAGAGAATGTAAAACCAGGTGTAAAAAGCCAGCTGATCTAAGATGGCGATCAGAGGCAGCTGGTCCGCCGCTCTGGCATAGCGATCCAGAACATTGCGCAAAAGCTCTGTGTGCTTCAGGTAATGGATGTCATAAATCCCCTGAAAGGGATAGTCCGCTCCAATCCATCCGAAGATGGTGAGGTTGGCGTTCATATTGCCCGCGTCCACCGCCAACCGGGGCGTGAAGGAATAGTAGCCGCTGGACTGACCCACATAGGCGGCAAGGTACTCCATCGGATACTTTCGTCCCAGGGCAAACCAGAGTTTTACAAAAGCCTCTTTGGATCCGGGCTGATGCCAGCGGACGCGATCCTTGACCGGATCAGAGAGGATAGGATTATAGGTTCCCTTCTCATAGACTGAGGGATCCATGAAGCTATCGATCCAGTTTCTCTCCTCATCCGTCAATTGATCCTTGTGATTAATAATCGCTCTGGCCTCCATCTGCAAAAAGACAGATAAGGCCTCTCCTCCCTCTGACTTAGCAACGCCTTCTACCCGGTAGATGTACTGGCTGTAGGCAAAGAAGCTGCTGAGACAAAGCAGCATGACCACAGCCTGCAGGAAGGCCTTCCGGCGCACGATCAGGATGATCCCTATCAGCAGGAGGGTCGGAAGGACACAGAAGATGAAGTTATTGCGAATCAAGGAGGCCAGAGCGCCGAAGAGACCCAGCAGCACAGCGGTGCGATAGCAGAGCTTCCCCCGTCTGAGCTCGTCCACCGCTATCAAGGTCAGAAAGACAAAGAAAGCAAAGAGACCGATCCCCAGCGTATCCTTAAAGGCATGCTTGCTGTAGGCCCCCCATACCGGAAGGAATCCATAAAAGAGGGTTACCGCCAGCGAAAGCTTGGGGCGCAGCAGCTGACGATCCAGCCAGCGGATGCCGGCGGCATACATCAGGGCCATGGCCAGATTTCGAACCGCGACAAAGAGAAAAATGCCAAAGTTTTCAGAGACAAGCCGTCTTCCTACTCTGAAGAAGAAAACAAGAATGGTGTTGGCCAGCCAGGGATGATGATTGGACTTGGGCAGGATTCCGAGAACCGTATCCAGCTGATAGGCCACATCATTATCCAGGCTTCCCGGATAGTAGATCAGCATCCATGGCAGCCATCCCAGGAGAATCAGGATAAAAGAAAAGCCAAAAATATGCCGGCGGTAAAGGCTCCAAAGCTTCCGCAGGAATCCAGGCATCTGATGGGCCCAGCGAATCTTCAGATCCCTTCTGCCGCTCAAAATATCCAGGAACAGATAGAGCAGTCTTCCAGCCACCTGAAAAGCCAGCGCCCAGCCGACGACGGGAAGAATACAGTATATGGTAAAGAAGAGTCCCAGGCCGGTCGGAAGCGTTCCGGTATAGGAGACGCACATTCCCATGACATTGACCAGGCCAAAGAAAAGGGACATCAGCATCAGCCCCCTGTGATTCTTCCACGCAGAGCGAAATCCAACCTCCCGCATCCAATAGATGACAAGGGCCGCGCTGATCGCGAGAAAGGCGGGAAGAGGGCCATAACCATTGAGCCAGAACTGAAGCCTCGTCAGACCGTCGACCAGATGACTGGTCTGGCCGAACCAGCCCAGGTTCGGCGTGACATACCGGGTCGAAAACGCGATCGCGATTAAAATCCCCTTGACTAACGCCCCCGCGGCGCGTTTTACGTTGATCTTAAGACGGATCGAACTGTCGATATTCATGGCTTCCTCCCGTTCCTCTTCTGTCAAAGTGCTTTCTGCCACAGTTCCTTCTGTCGCAGTCCCTTCTGCCACAGTCCCTTTTCTCAGCGACCTATTTTCTCCTGGATCAGCTCCCTAAGAGCGCGCCGCCTGCGGAAGACCAGAAGCTTTGAGATGAAATAGTTGCTTGCGATAATCAGCAGCTGGGCCAGGTACTTCATCAGGGTATTGGACAGCTTGAGACGATCCACCAGGAAGTAGAGGAGCCAGTCCTCTAAGATCAAAGTCAGAAATCGTCCCATGAAAAATGAGGCCATCTGGTGAAAGAAGGCCCCTACCCCGCATTTGTGGTTGATGAAAACCCAGCGACGGTTGGTCAAAAAGGCGAATGCCGTCGCAAAAATCCAGGAGATGGAATTGGCAAGGACGACCGACATCCCCATCTTCTCTGTCAGGATCAGATAGAGATTGATGCTGAGCAGAATGGTCCCCAGCCCGAAAAGGGCATAGAGCCAGAACTGCCGATGCCCCTCATAGACCGGGGCAAACCAGCGGAGCGGCCGATAGGAAGTCATTCGCCGAACTGCCCTGTCAAAGATTTCCTGCTTCGAATCTTCCATCAATACTGATTATCCTGGCTCTGCGTGCTCTTCTCTGTCGTCCCGGTCACCTTTGAGATCTGCTTGGAGATCTTGGACACTGTCGCGGAGGGAGTGTAGTCCTGATCCTGGAAGAGATACTCATGCAGCTTCTTGACATTTGCTTCCAATGTCGTCGGAATTTCAACCCAACCGATCCCATTGGGAAGATTTCTCTCCGCGAAATCCTTGGGGAAACTGCTGGTGTCGACCAGATTGTACTCCTTCATCGCTGTCGCCATGGAGATCATGTCCGGAAGGGACAGGGATGTATCAATATGAGGGAAGACGGAAGTGATCAGATGATCCAACTGGGCGACATTCATCGTCTTGGCCTTGGCAATCATCTTGGAGACCACCTCACGCTGACGCATGGCCCTGGCATAGTCTCCGCCCTCTAAGTGACGGACGCGGGCATAGGCTAAGGCCTGGGCCCCGTTGACATGCTGCTGTCCCACATTCAGGTCATCTGCCTTCTTGCCGGTCACGTTGAAGATCTCGATCTGCAGCTCATTGATCTCCTGGGCCATGAGCTTGCTGTCGATATTGACGTCAATTCCTCCGACCGCGTCCACCGCGTCAGCCAGGGCATAGAAATCGACGGTCGCGTAGTCGTTGATCTCCAGGTCGAGATTGCGGTTTAGCATATTGACCGCGGAGGTGACCCCCCCGTGGTTGTAGGCGTAATTACACTTGCGAAAGAGGAACTGCCCGTTGACGTCCAGATAGGTGTCCCGGTAGACAGAAATCAGGCGGACTTCCTTCGTGGAATTGTTGATCGAGGCAATCAGGATGGCATCTGAGTTGCCCGTCTCATAGTTGCCGACCGTCCGGTTGTCGACGCCAAAGAGGGCGATGTTGGTATATCCGGACATGGCCTTCTTGACATGCTCGCTGACCTCGTTCTTCTCCGTCTTGATCTCCTTGTACTTGATCAGACCGGCACGCGAAAAAATATAAGAACCAACCAGAAGAAGCAGAAAGAAGATGATCTCCAGAATCAGGAGCGCCTTTCGTTTTCTTCGTCTGGTCTTGATCCGGTCCATGGGATCTCTCCGGGGCTTTGCCATGTTCTCACCTCAATTATATTTCAAGATACTTCTTCCAGAACTCCGTCGAGACCAGATAGGGCTTTGCGTCCTGGTAGGATTTGACAATCGAACTGCGGTTTCTCCTGTAGTAGCGATAGGCCTGATCCCACTCCCTCTTGAGCGCGCGATAGCGGTTCTTGTCCATATGGCGCTCGACAGCGGTCCTGTTGTCGACATTGACAGCGAGCATCGCGTCGTGACCCACATAGCGGCCCGGCTGATAGACGTCGGAGAAGAAGACGGGAATCATCCCCTTCTTCAGAGTCCCGAAGGGCCAGAGCCTCTGTCCGTTATAGGTGATCCGGTACCAGAGCGTCTCCAGGGGCTTTCGGTCAAAGTCCTCATAGATTTCCACGAAATTGACTTCGATATCAGGCCAGTTGTTCATGGGCTGATATTTCTCGTTCTTCTGAACATTTTCCTTGATGATCTTCTCTCCCTGATCGATCTGGAAGAAGTCCGGCCCCCTGAGGAAGTCCTTGAAGGCACGCAGAATCAGTTCCGCGGCATTGTAGTTGAACTTGAGGAGTTCCGACCGGAAGGCCTTGCGGACATAATCGGGCGCGTTGACCGTGCCCGGCATAGAGCCGACCGCGTCGACGACCAGAGGATTTCGGCACATCTGATAGCGGTCCATGGCCAGATTGTACTTGCCGGCAAATCCCATGTGCCAGATACAAATCCCATTCATCGTGACGAATTTCGGCTTGCAGCGCAGGCCGAACTCCACATCGTCGAAGCGGATAAAGAGCGGCAGGGGCAGGCCCTTCTCCCGGATCATATGCGCGGGGATGCAGCAGTACCACCAGCCGGCATAGCGGTGACCGTAACCGCAGCCCTCCTCCTCATTCTTCAAGAGACTCCTCTTCTCGGTCATATCAAAGAGTCCCTTCAGGGAAGTCAAGGTGCAGGCGTCGCGGATGGCGCCGACATCCTCATGCTGGAATTGCATCTCCTCATAGAGCAGCATGGCCCCGCTGATAAAGGAGTCCTTGTATTCGTCCCTCAGATAGGAGAGCAGATGATAGGTCCTTCTGACGCTCTCCGGCTGAATGGTGACATCGTCATCCATCAGCAGGACATGGGTCGCGGGAGGATCCTGCTCCAAGGACTCGATCATGCCTCTGGCATAACCCCCGGATCCCCCGGTATTCTTATTGGGGTGCACAGTCAGATGCCAGGAGTTCATGGCCTTCGCGTCCAGCGTCCGCCCGTTGTCAACGACATGGATGTAAAAATTCTCCTTCATATCGTCATCCGCGTCCAGGATATCCTCTTTCAGAGCGGCCATGTTGCGGGTGATAAAATCCTCCTTCTTCATGGTGGTCGTCGCAATAGAGAGGACGACATCCCTTCTCTGTCCCTCCTCATAGGAGCCGTACCAGGCGCCGCCGTACACCGTCACATCAGAGAGGGCGCGGATTTCAAATCCGATGACCATCTCCCCGTTCTCCGGAAAAGGAATGTCCAGCTCCTGCTCATCCGCGAAATCAAAGTCGTATACCCCAAAGGTCTGGCGAACCGGACTGTGGATATTCAGGTGATAGCCGACCAGCTCCACCTGTCCCCGCCCGGACAGCTCAAGCACCAGACGCACGGGACCGACCGCAGTGTACTCCTTCCACTTGATCAGCGAGAAAGAATTCATGTAGCTGCAGAAATCCGTCACGCTTGTGTCCGCGAGACGCAGCTTTTTCTGCTCCATGTCATAGATCCCGCGGCCGCCCAGGTAGAAGAGCTCATAGTTCCCCTCCAGAGCTGAACTCTGCGGGAAAATGATATTCTGCAATAACTGTTCCATTATTTCCTCCTAAAGCACATCAGCCTCAGCTATTATAGCTGTTTCCTACCAGACTTTCATCCTGCGCAGGACGCGAAGAACCGGCGGTACCAGAAGCTTATAAACGGCCTCTGACATATGTATTCTGTGAAAGAGCATAAAGATTCGATATTTCTTCCATACAGCCGCAAGAAGCGTGGGACTGGTCTTTTCCAGCCAGCGGTTCAGCTGGTCTGCCTGCTTCTCTCCCTGGACCCGGTTGCGGTTGACAAGAAGGGTGATCTGATAGAAGCTGACGATCACCATGCTGGTCTTCTTCTTCCAGTAATCGAAGCCGCCGGCCGACAGCTGCTCGGCCTGGCGCTCGAAAGCCTGCAGGGCCTTGATCACCTTGGCCAGATGCCCGATCCTTTTGACCTGGTTGGCGCCGGAGACAGACTGATTGACATCGCCCAACCGATAGACATAGACAAAGGCCTCCGAGAAAGAGATGCTCTCAGCCCGACTCAAAGGAATGGTGGCATACTCCTGATCCTCATAAAAGACCCCCTCCAGAAGCTGATAGTTCTGCTTTAAGTAGAAATCCGTCCGATAAGTGATCCCCCAGAAGGTCATGCAGGCGTGCACCTTGTCCCACTCTTCCATGATTTCCGCCAGCTGATAGGTCCTGCGATCATCTGACAGCTCCGTTTTGCGGGGCGTATACCTGTCCTTTGAGATGTCATATTCCTGATAATTGCTGATCACAACGTCGCTGTCGCAGTCCGCCAGATCATGGATAAGGGTCTCCAGTCCCTTTTGATCCACCCAGTCATCTGCGTCGATCACCTTGAAGTACTTGCCCGATATCAGCTTAACGCCCGCGTTAATCGCGGACCCGTGTCCCCCGTTCTCCTTGCGGAAGAAGTGGAAGACATCCGGGTACTGGACAGCATAGGATTTGGCGATCTCATCCGTCCGGTCGCTTGATCCGTCGCTGATGACCCAGACCTCCAGATGTCTTCTGGCCCCATCTGAGATCAGAAAGGAGTCCAATCCTCTGCGAAGAAAGCGCTCCGCGTTGTAGCTTGGGATAATCAAAGAAAGGATCTTCTCTTCCATGCGCTCTGCTCTCCTCTCCCCTTTCAGCATTGTCTCCATCTGGTACCCGCGTCCTGTCGTCCGGCCATCAGCCGCGGACGCTCTCATACTGGTCCCTGGTGCGAATCAGCTGCATCTCAAAATCCTGGCGGTTCTTCCTGGCGATGGTCTGAAGGATCAGGCCGGAGAAGAAAGAAATAACCGCGGCGATCACCGCGAAGCCGGACACGATCAGAGTCGGCAGCTTGGCGACCGTACCGGTTCTCAAGAAGGCCCCGAAGACAGGGATCATAAAGCCGATCCCCAGGATAAAGAGGATGAGTCCGATGATGGAGAAGAAGGCCAGGGGTTTGTAGGTCTGAAAGAGCCTGGCAATAGTCATTATGACCTTGATCCCGTCACTGTAAGTGTTGAGCTTCGACTCGGATCCCTCCGGGCGGTCACGGTAGTCAATGACCACATTCTCAACAAACATATTCTTGTCGGAGGCGTGAATCGACATCTCGGTCTCAATCTCAAAGCCCTTGGACAAGACGGGGAAGGTCTTGACAAACTGATAGGAGAAGGCCCGGTATCCCGTCATGATATCCTTGATATTAGTGTGAAAGAGCCTGTTAATAGAGCTTCTCACAATGGAGTTCCCGAAATTGTGAAAGGGCCTCTTATTCTCTTCAAAATAGGTGGAGGAAAGACGGTCTCCCACCACCATATCGGCATTGCGGTTCAGAACCTTATCCGCCATCTCCCCCGCCGCCTCGGCAGGATAGGTGTCGTCCCCGTCCACCATGATATAACACTCCGCGTCAATATCGCGAAACATACGGCGGATGACATTTCCCTTGCCCTGCTGGTATTCGTAGCGGACAAGAGCGCCGGCCTTCCTGGCGATTTCATCGGTGCCGTCCTTGGAGTTATTGTCATAAACATAGATCACTGCCTGAGGCAAAACCCTCTTGAAGTCTTCGACAACCTTGCCGATGGTCTTGCTCTCGTTATAGCAGGGAATGAGTACTGCAATCTGATCCATTTGATGCTCCTTATGCGCGCCAGCCGTAATCCGGCCTGATCCTCAGAGTTCCACCCCGTTTTTCTCCAGGAGTTCCCTCGCGGAGTCGAGAGAATCCACGCCGTGAAGGTTCTTGATCGGCGCGAACTCCCTGTCTCTGATCACCTCGTAGGGCAGGGTGTTCTCCATCATGGCAACCAAATCGACCGCCAGAGTCTCGAACTTGTATCCGTTGGGCTTGTCCGGCTTGTGATAGTTGCCCTTCGCGTCAATGTAGGGAATCTTCTTCTCGACCACGTGCACAGGCATACTTTTTGCCATTACCTCCTCGAGCTTGGAGACGGAGAAGAGATAGTTGAGAATGACGCCGAAGGCATATTTGAGATTGCCCTTCTCGTCTCTTGCCTCCGCCATCTCAGGCGTCAGCTCATAGTACTCAACGACAGCCGGAACCCCGTCCTCCGCGCAGATCACCCCCATCTTCTCATAGGGATCCACCTTGCGCACCACCTTGGACCCGGAGTTCTTGCCGCTCAGGATAGTGGCTCCGATAAAGGCCGGATCCGCAATGCGCTGCAGGACATTGTCAACCGCGAAGACGTTGAGCCACTCGACTCCCCGCCGGTGCAGGTCTTCGGTTAGACCGGCCTTAGCCAGAGAGGAAAACCAGCCCCCGTTGCCATTGGGAGAAGTCGCCAGACGGCCCGGGGCCTCCTTGAGCAGCTTGCCCTGGTAGTCGACTGCTACCGCCATCTCCTGAACATAGAAGCGGACGTCTTCCTCGGGATAGCCGAAATAGCGATTCTCGGCAAAAAAGCGACGGGTCTCCGCGTCGTTTTTCTCAGAGGTCATCACATAGAGGGGCAGGCTTGTCCCCGCCATCTCAGTCACCTCCTGCAGATTCATAATCAGTCTCTGAAAGAGGTAGAGGGGCCTGTTGATCCCGACGTCAAGCTCCCCCTTGGGCTTATCCAGGCCGAGACGGGTTCCCATGCCTCCGGCCAGGAGAACCGCCCCGACCTTGCCCTGGCGAATTGCGGCAAGACCGGCCTCCGTGAACTCGCTCTTTCTGGTCTCAATCTCATCGATATCGACGGCGGGCAGCTGACTGATCTGTCCCAGCTCCTGCTTCTCTTCCCTGCCGGCCATAGACACGACATCCCAGTCGACCTGGGCGATCTGCGCGAGCAGAGTCTCCTGTTCCTGCCCGCTCAGGGCGTCAAATCCCGCCAGAACATGCTCCTGTCCCTTCGCGGCGAGAAGTCTGCTTGCCTCTTCGTAAGTCATATACCCCTCCTTGGGCTATGGGCCACAATGGCCCGATATTCTTTGAAAATTCTATCACACCCGGCCTGCACTGTCTATTTGAGCCCGATCCCAGGTCTCCCCGCCAAAGTGTCGCGAATGTGCTGCTAAGCCTCCGCATAAAAGGCTCCAATCACATCCGCTCCCGCCGCTTCCAGGTCCGCCAGAGTCCGGTCAATTTCCATGTAGCGGGCCCCCCGGCCGGCGACAGAGATAAGTACCGCGCTCCCCTCCGAATATTCGATCTTTCCTCTCTCCACGTCGCGAATGGTCATATGAATCCCTTTCTCGGACAGGAGTTCCAGGAGCTTCCGGTTTTCCTTTTCAATGGTTTTGCCGACCGGAACCAATTCCAGACGGTCAATTCCGCGCAGATTGCAGGAGCAGCAGATCTGCCGGGCCGCGTCCTCCATAGCCTCCTGCTCATCCGCGTACTTTCCCTGGAAATACCGGTAGGCGGCCCTGGAGAAAAAGAGCTTTCGGATACCGTGGGCCTCTCTCTGCATGTTCTTGCCCAAAAGGGACAGATTCCATATCTCCTGCAGCTCCTCCGGCTCCCGCAGGGTCTGCGAGAACATGAGATAGACGCAGAGCAGGGTCAGGTCGGCAACCGCCCCCAGGAGGAGGCCGATGACGAACTGTCGGACATCTGCCCGGGGCTTGTCAGGTTCCTTTGTGACAATATCCTGCCGATTCTCCACATACATCTGATAGAGCTTGGTCTGATCATCAGACAGGCGGGCCCGAAGCTCCTGGGACTGCTGGGTCATCTGGAGGAGGAAGGCCTCGCCCTCCACCTGCGTTCTGGCCAGGTCCTGATCGACCCGGATGGTCTCCGTCTCTTCTGTGTGCTTCAGCTGATAGGTCTTCTCTATGTAGGCGTCCACTGCCGCCACGATCGTCTGCCGAAGGGACTCGTCCGTCAGCTTCACCCCGATGGTAAGTCCTACTTCGCCCAGCTCATCGAAAGGGCCCGTGCTGACATCGATCAGTTCCTGCACATAGCGGGAATCCGACTTTGGATAGACCTGGGCGAAGAGCTGGACGGCCAGTCGGCTCTTGAAATCCTCGGACTGCAAATAGCTGATCAACTGGGCGGAGCTGATCCTGGCCCCGATCAAATAGTGAATTTCCAGATACTCCTCGTGATAGGGATCCAACTGATTGATCAGATTCTGTCTCTGGTAGTTAATCCGGTCCTGCAGGTGGCTGTTTAAATCCAGCGCCCGCATGACATCCCCCTTCTCCGTGTCAGAGAGACGGGCTTCCAGGTCTGACTTCTGAACTCTCCCTGCCTTGGCCGCCTGAACCTCATAGCTCTCCATCCGCTTCTGGTAGTCCGTCAATGTCAGGACACTTCCCAGGGCAAAACAGACCAAGACCAGAGCTTTCCAGTGAATGCAATATTCTCGAAAGATGGCAGTCAAGCTGATGGCCCGGCCATTTCGACTTTGATTTTCTCGCATAGATCGTCACCTTCCTTCCGTCCGCCCCCATACAGCAAAGAAATCCCGAGAGCATATCAAGCTATGCGGCCTGACGAATCCTGTTCATGACTGTCCCTGCTGGAAGTCTCTGTTCCCCTGACGCTCAAGGCATAAAGAAGAGCCGATAGGGAGTCATATATTTCCACTGCATGGACAGGTTGCTGGCAAAGAGGGCCAGAGATATGACCAGAAAGAGCAGGGTCATCAGCTTCCGGTTCTTCTCGCGGGGCACATGTAAAACCTCTGGAATGGCCAGACACTGGGCCTGCAGAAAATAGTAGGCCAGGCGATAGCCCTGGGTCATATTCTGGGTCAGGTTCAAGACGGCCACCCCCGCCGCCAGGATTCTCATCCAGGGATTTTTCAGACTCCTGGGGCAGGCGTAGCAGGCCACTAGGACAGCCAGATTAATCCCGAAAACCTGCAGGGGAACCCCCCATCCGCTATCGCTTCGCATGGCATTGCCCTCTCTGAAAAAGTAGTGCTGGTAAATCTTGGGCACAAAGAGCAGGATGGTCTTCGTGGTCATGATAAAACCCAGCAGATAGGTTCCCAGGAAAATGATAGCGGCCTGCCTCAGATTAAAGCGGACCCAGATCATCAAAAGGCCCAGAAAAAAGATCCAGGCGGTCTTATGAAACCCGATCGCAACCAGCATACACAGGCCCGCCCGGATATACTTCTTACGCAGGGCCATATCCACCGCCAGAAAGCAGAAGCTCATGGCGATGCACTGGCGCATGATATTAAAGGTCTGCTGATAGAAGTAGAGCCCGTAATACAGGGCCATGGCCCAGAGGGCATGCTCCGTGTACCTGTCAAAGAGGTAGGCCATGGGAATGACGCAGAGCAGGGCTGTCAGAAAGAGAATCCACTGGTAGTTGCCCCCCAGGAAGATCACCGCCTTGTTCATCCAGACATAGAGGGGCTCCACCCAGGAATCCAGGCTCTTCCCCACCAGAAGAAAGTTGAAATAGCGGTGGTATCCGTCCGCGGAGTCCAGACCGATGCTGTTGTTTCGCAGCCCCGCGAAAAGCACAAGGAGCGCAGTCTCGCCGTAGAGAAGCTGCGCCCTGGTCGCCCATGTGAATTGATATCGATCCGCCAGCCAGGCGACAGTAAAGAGAGCGATAAATATCCCTATGTAGATCATGCTTACTCCTGCTGGGACTGGAAATAGGCGTCGCAGACCTCATTGACCTGGCCGGACATAACCGCGTTCCCCTTCTCGATCCAGAGCGCGTGATCACACATGCGCCTCACATCGTCGATGTTGTGGGAAACGAAGAGGAGGGTCGTTCCCCCACTCAGCATCTCGTTCATGCGGTCCATGCACTTGTGCTGAAAATGCATATCCCCGACGGCAAGAATCTCGTCGACAATCAGAATGTCAGGGCGGACGATGGTCGCAATGGCAAAGCCGATCCTGGCCTGCATTCCGGAGGAGTAATTCTTGACCGGCATGTCCAGAAAATCCCAGAGCTCCGCGAAGTCGACGATCTCATTGAAGTGGTCTTCCATGAACTTGCGGCTGTGGCCCAGGAGCGTGCCGTCCAGATAGATGTTCTCCCTGGCCGTCAGATTCATGTCGAGTCCCGCGCCCAGCTCGATCAGGGGCGCGATAGTCCCCGCCACCTTGACCGTCCCCTTGTACGGCTTTAAGATGCCGGAGATCAGCTTGAGCATGGTGGATTTCCCGGAGCCGTTGGTCCCGATCAATCCCCAGGCCTCGCCCCTTTTGACCTTGAGGCTGACGTCCTTGACCGCCAGAAACTCCTCGAACATGAGCTGGTGCTTGATTAATTTAATGAAGTATTCTTTCAGATTGTCGATATTCTCCGACGCCTTATTGAAGCGAACGGTGACGTGATCGACATCAATCATATAATCTTCCATCTTGCCGCCTCTCTTTAGATGTAGAGGATGAACTTGTCCTGTGTTCTGGAGAAGGTGAAGCTGCCGACTGCCAGAGCCAGGGCGGAGAATCCGATCCCCATCAGGAGCAGCCGGTAGCCCGGCAGATGTCCTGAGATGATTACGTCGCGGAACTGGGTCACATAGGAGTAGAGGGGATTGATCAGCTTGATGATGACCTTAAGGCGGTCCGGCAGAAGCTCAAAGGGATAAAAAATCGGCGTCGCGTACATCCAGGCCGTCAGCAGGGCGCTGTAGATGTACTGGATGTCCCGGAAGAAAACATTGGCCGCGCTCATGAAAAGACCGACCCCCAGACAGAAGAGGTAGAGCTGGGCCGCCACCAGGGGAATGGCCAGCATGGACCAGTGGAAGGGGGTTTTGGTGAAGATGATTACCAGGAACATGGCTCCCAGGGAAAAGAGGAAGTCCAGCATCCCGGAGGTTACCTTGGACAGGGTGAAAATATATTTGGGGACATAGGTCTTCTTCAGAAGGCTGGCATTATCCGTGATGGAATATATGCTCTGGGTCGTGGAGGCGCTGAAGAAGTTGAACATCATCTGTCCGGAGATCAGATAGACCGGATAATAGGGAATATTCCAGCGAAAGATATTGGAGAAGACGATGTACATGATCACCATGATCATCAGGGGATTTAAGACACTCCATACATAGCCCAGAAAGCTCCTGCGGTATTTGAGCTTGAGATCGCGCGATACCAGTTCCTTCAGAAGATCCCGATATCCAAACAGCGTTTTCCGATTCGGATTCATGCTTAACCTCTCTTTTGGCTCCCCCGGAGCCGGGAATCTTATCTCTTCATCTCTCGGTTTCACCTGCACATGTGACGCTTAACCCGGTAAATATACACCAGGCGCCCGCGAGAAGCAACTGAGGAAAGGCAGGATGCACTCAGCGAAAGGCCTTCGCCTTTTTGATCCGCAGAGCCAGATAGGCCAGGGGCAGGATCAGATAGTTGCAGGCGCGCAAAAGACGAATGCTCTTCTTGTCTGTCGCCCCATAGATGGCCGGATGCTCCAGGCGAACCCCGCGGTCAAAACGGCGCAGGCGGTCGATCGAAGAAAAACGGTTGCCCATACTGATGTAGATCTGAAATTCATTCTCCAGAAGCTGAGCACAGCAGCAGGCGATATAGTGACGCCGAATCCCGCTCATATCGGGCAGCCTCTCATAGAAGGCGGCCAGACTGTCAAAGACCCTGCGGTGCATGCGATGATTCTTCTGCATGCTCTTTAAGCTCATGGACTGGCCGCCCCGGCCCAGTCGATAGCAGTAGATCTCACGCGCGTCGTAATATACGTTTTTGGCCAGGGGGATCGGGTAGGCGATGTACTCGGCATCCACATAGAAGCAGTGCTCATCGATCTGCTGCCCCATCCCCTGAAGCAGACTGGTCTTAATGGTCATCGAGTGCATTTTGATGACCTGGTCCACCTGACCGCTGTCAAAGCTGACAGCATGCCCGTAATTCTCCTCACACCCGGTCGGTTTTTTGACCGAGAGCAGGCGTCCGCTCTCGTCCTCGACACAGCGGTAGGCGGAGGCGACGATATCCGCGGGCTCCCTGGCCAGAAGGTCTAAAAGTCCCGGCAATTCCCGGCTGTTGAGCCAGTCATCCCCGTCTACCACCTTAAAGTAACGCCCCCGGGCCCGTTTGATCCCGTAGTTGATCACAGATCCGTGTCCCCCGTTTTCCTTGTGGCAGAAGAAAATACTCTCGGGATATCTCTCGCAGTAGCCGGCCGCGATCTCACCCGTTCTGTCCTCTCCCCCGTCGTCCACGACCAGGATTTCCAGCTGTTCCATACAGGCGGAATCATCCAGGCACATGGAGGACAGGCAGCGGTCAATATAGGCCTCCACATTATAGGCCGGTATCACGATCGTCAGAAGCTTCATCGGCGTAATCCTCTCTGATAAATGAGCCTGCGCAGGCCGCTCGGAACCAGAGTCATGAGGGCCGTGCCCAGGACTGCTTTGATATAATCGCTTCCCGGCAGAAGGCCAAGCTCTCGCTCCTCTCTTCGCAGCTTCAGATAGCGGCGGAAGTATTGTATCCCGCCCCTTCGCTCATAAGTGGATCCCTCCACCCGCATGCGCACAAGTACCCGCGGCAGATTATAAAACTTCTCCCCTGCCGCCAGCATTCGAAGCCAGAGGTCATAGTCCTCCAGAAGGGGATCGTGCCGGTAAGATCCGACGGCCTCCACCCTCTCCCTGCGAAAGACAGCGGTCATGTGATTGACGGGGTTTCTGAATTTCCCATAGGCGGCGATTTCCTCTGCTGTCTCAGGCATTTTCTTCAGCCGACCCCGGCCGGGCTGCGCCGGATCAAACTCCTCGATCCAGGAACCCAGGACGGAGCACTCCGGGTGGTCAGCCAGATAGGCCATCTGCAGCTCAAACCGGCGGGGCAGACAGATATCGTCCGTATCCATGCGGGCTACAATGTCATGGGAGCAGTGCTTTAGGCCGATGGCCAGCGCCCTGCCCAGTCCCACATTCTCGGCCAGGGGCACGAATCGGATGGCGGGATAACGCCCGCAGAGCTCTTCCACGGCCTTTGCCAGGGGCAGAGGCAGAGGGCCATCCCCTACCAGAACCAGTTCTTTTGGAGGGAGAGTCTGGTCCATTGCGCTGGCGATAGCCTCTTTCAGATACTTTGGTTTTTCCCGTCCATAGACGGACATGAGAAGGCTGAATTCCATCTATTTCTCCTCATCAGTTGCCAGGATATCCACTTCCTGCTGACCGCAGGACTCTTCTGTCTCCCCCGTTTCCGAAACTCCGTCCTCACTCTCCTGCGCGGACTCAGCAGGATCACCGTCACCGGTCTCCTCTGTATCCTTGCGCTCACCCAGCACATTGGCGTTGGTCGCTCCCTCTTCCAATCCCTGGGTGGAGTCCTTCATGAAGACCACACAGATTGTCATGAGGATCAGCTGCAGGTCCAGGGCCAGAGACTGGCGCTGAACATAGATGATGTCGAGCTTGAGCTTATCATAGGAGGTGGTGTTATAACGGCCGTAAACCTGGGCATAACCGGTCAGCCCCGCCTTCACATGCGTTCGATAGGCGAATTCCGGAATGGTGCTCTGGTACTCTCGAATGAGCTGCGGGCGCTCCGGCCGGGGGCCGACGATACTCATATCTCCCATGAAAATATTGAAGAGCTGGGGGAGTTCGTCCAGACGAGTAGCCCGGATGAACTTGCCTACAGGAGTGATCCGATCATCATTCTCGGCCGCCAGACGGGCCTTGCCGTCCTTCTCCGCGTTCTGAACCATAGAGCGGAACTTGTACATCTTGAACTCTCTCTGATCCCTGGTACAGCGAACCTGCTTGTAGATTGCGGGCCCATGGTCATAGAGACGAATGGCAATCGCAACCGCCAGCATGATTGGAGAGGCAATCACAATCCCAATGGAAGAGAGAACAATATCAATGATCCGCTTGACGAAACGCTGCGGGAGAGACATGCCCAGATTGCGGCAGAGATAGAGCGGAGTATCCACCACATTGACCTCAGCGGAGTATTTCACCAGAATGTCGGAAATCTTAGGTGTGAAATAAACTCTCTTGTCACGGTCAAAGCAGTACTTGAGGATCTTGTTCTTGACCTCTGACGGGATGTCATTGATCAGGACGGCATCATAGCGGTCAATACAGGCAAAGACCTCCTCCAGCTCTTCCGTATAAGAAATCGAGGCGTCAATATGGTACTTGTCGTCTCTGAGATTCATCTTGTGCGGCAGGGTATTCTGATACTTCCCATAAATCTGCAGGAGTTCAAAGGGAGGAAATATCCGCCGGTAGAGATCTGTGACAATAATGGTGTAAACGAAGAGTTCCGCCGTATTAATCAGCATGATCATCAGATACTGGCTCAGAATATACTGGATAAAAAGCACGCGGCCAATGACCAGAGTGGTGATGCCCAGGGCGATGACATTTGTCATCAGCATGGCCACGGTCTGTCCGATCAGAAGGGCTGATTTGCGTCCTCTCCCGAAGCCGAACCCGCCCAGCATCATGATGAAGGAAAAGCTAAGGAGCGCGTAGATGATCTCGATCAGCAGATTTCCCTTGTTCAGGAACGCGATGGGCTGGAGCATATTCAGGCGGTCTCTCCAGAAGTAGGAGAAGGTCCAGGTGAACATGAGCACCATGAGCACATCAAAGAAAGTTCGGTAGACATATTTCCAGGTCTGCCGGTTGATGCGTCGCTTTTGCATAGGTAACTCCTTCGCTGTCACAGGGCAAAACCCTGAAGCGCTTACTCCCCAAACTCCTCATTGACACAGTCCAGAGCCGCTGCCAGATCCTTGTCCATGTCATAGTACTTGTACTGTCCCAGGCGTCCGCCGAAGATCACATCGCCCTCAGCTGCCGCCTCCCGGGCGTATTTCTCATAGAGGGCATTATTCCTGTCGTTATTGACCGGATAGTAGGGTTCGATCCCCGGCTTCCACTCCGTGGAGTACTCGCGGGAGATAATGGTCTTGGGCTGTTTGCCGAACTCGAAATGCTTGTGCTCAATAATGCGGGTGTAGGGAACCTCTCTCTCGGTGTAGTTGACAACCGCGTTGCCCTGGTAGTTCTCCATATCCAGAGTCTCGGTCTCAAAGCGGACGCTCCGATACTCCAGAGGGCCGAACTTGGAATCGAAGTACTCGTCGATCTGGCCGGTGAAAAGGATGCGGTCATAGCTGACCTCAGCTCCGTCAGACAGCCGGGCTGTGTATGTGCCGTCGGCGTCCTTTACTGCCGTCTTGCGCAGATCGTAGAAATCCTCGGATGTCCTCACATCGATTCCCTCCAGCATTTTCTCGATGATCTGCGTGTAGCCGCCCATGGGGATCCCCTGGAAGCGGTCGTTGAAATAGTTGTTGTCGTAGATGAAGCGGAAGGGCAGACGCTTGATGATAAAGGCGGGAAGGTCTTTGCAGTCCCGCCCCCACTGCTTCTCCGTGTAGCCCTTGATCAGCTTCTCGTAGACGTCTCTGCCCGCCAGAGACAGGGCCTGCTCCTCCAGGTTCTTTGGATCCGTGATGTTCAGCTGCGCGATCTGCTCGTCGATCTTGGCCCTGGCCTCCGCGGGCGTCTTGATGTTCCACATCTTGGAGAAGGTATTCATGTTAAAGGGCAGGTTGTAGAGCTCATCCTTATAGACGGCGACCGGGCTGTTGATATAGTTGTTGAACTCAGCAAACTGATTGATGTAGTCCCAGATTTCCCTGTTGGAGGTGTGGAAGATATGAGCGCCGTAAATATGCACGTTGATCCCCTCTTCCTCCTTCGTGTAGATATTCCCCGCAATATGATTCCGCTTGTCAATCACCAGGCAGTCCCTGCCCCTCTTCTTGGCCTCATAGGCGAAGGTCGCGCCGAAAAGTCCGGCTCCTACCACAAGATAATCATATTTCTTAGCCATAGTCATCTCCTTATCTCCTGTCTTCTCCGCCGGTCATTCACCGTCGGAACTCCATCCCCTCTTCGGCAAGATGTTCTCATTATAGCACACCGCCTCAGGCTGGTCGGCTACTGCTCCGCAGTCGTCCCTGTTCTCTTCAGCCCGGGCGGCCACTCCTCCGCGGTCCGTCCTTCCTCTCAGGCCGGGCGGCTGATCTTTCGCACCGGGAGTCTCTTACTGCTCCTCCTCGTCTGCGAAGCCTCCCTCCACCAGCTCGACCAGGGCCGCGAGCGCCTCTTCCTCGTCCTGACCATCACAGATGATGTCGATGACGTCTCCGAATTGAGCACCCGCTCCCAGAATCGAGAGCATGCTCTTGGCATTGGACTCTATATTGTCATCCAGATGAAATTCTATATGACAGTCATAGTGCATGGCTGTCTCACAGAATTTGCCTGCCGGCCCTATTTTCATTCCCTCCGGATTCACGATTTTCACTGTCTGATGAACCATTTTATCCTCAAATCTCTTGCTCTTGTTGCTATCAGTCCCCGGCCGCCGCTTACGCTCCAGCCGCGAACTGACTCACTGACTGCTCACCGTCAGCCTGGTTGTCGTCTCCGGCGTCAGCAGATCCTCCTTCAGATTCAGCTTGACGCGGACGGTATGGCTTCCCTCAGTAAGTCCGCTGGCGTCAACACTTCCTGTGATATTCTCCGCCTGCAGCTCATTGATCTCCGACCCGCTTCCGGTGATGGACACGGTCACGGTCTGGCTCTCGAATTTACCCTGGTAGCCAGAGGGCAGCTTCTGGATGGTCAGGTTGGCTGTCGGAATATCAAACTGCCTGGTCACCTGTCCCTCCAGGGTCACAATCACCGTCACCTTGCTCTGGTTGGGATCGACCGGCTTGATGCCGCTGGGCAGATAGGAGCTGATGTCCACGGAGATATCACTGGTCGCCGTGATCTTGGACAGGTTGACTGCCGAGGCCGGAATCGTAATCTCCGTCACCTTATTCAGATCGGTGGCATTGCCCATAATCTGAATACTCTGCGGCGACACGGTGACGCTGACCAGCTTCAGCCCATTGGCCGGGCTCTCGGACTGATTCACTGTAATGGGAACCGTCTTGGTCGCGAACACCTCGGCGCTCACATCGACAGATTGGACAGACGTGGTCAGATTGGTCGTGTCAACTGCCTCTCCCGACTTGTCCAGATACTTGAGCGCCACACTTTTAGACAGCTTCCTGTTCGCCTTGCTCACATCCAGGTTCGCCTCGACCGCAGCGATGGAGGACACCACATCCTCCGGACCGGTGACCGTCACCACGCCCGGATCCGATTTGACCTCCCCCAGAGCGTAGCCGTCGGCCAGATTCCCTGTGGTCTTGGCTTCAATGGTGAACTGGGTCGTCCTGGCGTTCGTCACCTTGACGTCGACATAATAGTTCTTGGCCCCGACAGAGACCTGATTGGCATAGCGGTTGATCTTGATCTCCACCGGAACCTGACTGTTGTTCTCAATGCGCGACAGATCTGCCGTCGCTGTGAAATCAGCGCTGGAGAGCCTGTCAATCACCGAGCGCTTGGCCGTCACCCGCACGCTGACCGTGTCGGAGTTCTTCAAGACGGTGTAGTACTTGCCCGCCGCTGTCAGCGCCGACTCATTCTGCATCGTGACGGGGACGGAGAAGGACTTGTACTGGGTCGGATCGCTGACGCTTGTGACCATCCACCAGAGAAGGATCGCGAAGAGAAGGGCCAGCAGCTTGAAGATCAGGTTCTTCAGGAAGAGATCTCTCACTTTATTTGCCATGGCCTGCCTCCTTCCTACGGGATTTGACCGACTTCATGCGGCTGGTATCTCCCCCCGCCGCCTTGGCCAGGTCGATGGGCCTGGTCAGCTGGGCGCTGTCCGCGGAAGATCTTCTCTCCGAGGCCGGCTGGCCGGCAGACGGGCTGGCAGCGGGAACGGGATCCGGTCGCTCCTTGTCCTTTCCGCTCTCAGGCGTCTCCTGCAAGATCTGTATCCGAACCAATTCCTCGGTCAACTGCTCAGGCGTCAGATTGCGCCTTAACTCCCCCTCCCTGGCTGTAGATACGGCGCCCGTCTCCTCTGAGACAATAATCACCAGACCGTCGCACAGCTCGGACATGCCGATCCCCGCCCGGTGACGGGTCCCCAGGTCCTTGGAGAATTCCATGTTCTCAGACAGGGGCAGATAGCAGGTCGCCGCCACAATGCGATTGCCTCGAATGATGACCGCGCCGTCATGCAGAGGGGTGTTCTTCTCGAAGATATTGATCAGAAGCTGGCTGGTGACAAGGGCGTCCAGATCAATCCCCGTCCGGATATACTCCGTCAGCCGCATATCTCCCTCGATGACGATCAAGGCTCCCGTTTTAACCGCTCCCATACTGAAACAGGCCTTGGTCAGATCAGAGACCATCTTGTCATCAAAGCGCTTGGGGTCAGCCCTTGTGATCCGAAACGCGTCAAGGACCCGACGGAAGTCATTTCTCCCCAGCGTCTCCAAAGCCCTGCGCAGCTCCGGCTGAAATACGACAACCAGGGCAATCACGCTGGCGTTGACCAGGCGCTCTCCCAGCCAGAGAATCGTATTCATCTGCAGGATCGCGGCCAGAATGAAGAATACGACGATGACAATCAATCCGCGGAAGAGCATCCAGGCCCTGGTATTTTTGATCCAGATCAAAAGCTCATAGAGAAAGACGGCGATCAGGAGGATCTCAATGACATCTGTGGCATTAACGCTCGGCAGACCGGTGCCGAAATACTCGGTCAGTCTCCCGTAAACACTGTCCAAGATCTGACTCATTGCTCGGCCTCCCCTCTGTCAGCTTCCTTCGTGATGCGCTTAATGTGCTTCTCCTCCTCTGTCAAGCGGATCTTGGGCACGGCAGTGACATAATAGTAGTACTCGTCGTCTTCAAAGCTGACATTCTCCACCCGGCTGTAATCCAGATTCTTGATGAAGAAGCTCAAGATGACGCCGAGGGCAAAGAGGATGACATTGACAATAAAGAGACTCAGGATGCGTCCCCGGTTGCCGGTCAGAAGGTAACCCACCATCATGACAAGAAATTCCGTCACGATTCCGCTTCCCGCCGCCAGTCTCCAGCTCTGATGCACGGCGCGCTCCCTGACCGTGTATGTGACCATGAACATCAGCATGAGCGCCACCATATAGAAGTAAAAGAGATTGTTGCTGAACATGTTGCTCATGAGCAGTCCGGGAAGGGAGGCGGCCTTGCCCCCCTCCATCAGCAGGGCGGAATTTCTTCGCACAAGCAGGAAGTAATAGGAGAGGATCCCTCCGCAGATGATCCCAGCCACCTCCTGGACGCCGCCGGTCAGCGCGGAGATCATGGGCAGGGCATAGGGGATTTGCAGGGGATAGGCCAGCGGCAGAAAGACAATATTGTGAAGGTGCTTGGCCCCATAGAAATTCGTGACAAAGAAGGCCACAAGAAAGAGCCCCAGGCCCACCAGGGCGACCTGAGTCGACAGGGCGAAGAGTTCCAGAAGCAGGATTCCCATAATAACCAGCGAACTCGCGCTCAGGGGAATCATGGCGCAAAAGATTGTCAGCCCCACAATCATCAGAGGAGATCTGAAAAAGGGCAGGTAGCCGAAGTAGCCGTTAATCACCAGAAGGCTGGCCAGAGTACAGGCTCCCCGCATTGCGCGGACGGCCCCCTTCTCATGGCGACTGATCAATCGGTTTATGCGGGATTCTAACTGAATTAAGAGATTCATTCTTCCTCCCTCCGGTAGATCTCTTCCAGGCCCTCAAGCTGATCCTGAAAATGAGCCTTCACTTCAAGGCCCTTGTCATAACGTCTTCTCGCCCTCTGCCCCACCCCGCGCAGGTAGATGTAGATGAACAGCAGATAGACCAGAAGTCCTATCGTCACCGCGAGAATCAGAAAAGTCGAATTGATCCTTTTGACCACAAAAGCAAGGAGAAGAGCGATGCCGACAGCGTAAGCGATCGCGTAGAAAATGCTCCCCGCGATCAGTCCTAAAAGAAGCTTCGTGTGAACATAATCGTCTCTTGTATAGGATTGGGTTCCTGCGTATTCCCGCAGTTCGTTCTTCTCGAACATTGCCAGTTGGGTCATATACCTGACCCGATCAACGTTGAGCATGCTATGCCCCTTTCGTTTTCCTCCCGGTAACAGGCCAAATTCTCCTGTGATTATATCATAAGGGTCCCTCAGAGATCATCCCGCCCGATGCAGATGGTCAGCAGATAGACCGCTTCCGCTCCCGCCTCAAGCAGGACCTTGCTCGCGGCGTCGCAGGTGCTCCCTGTGGTGTAGATATCATCCACCAGAAGAATCCGATTTCCCCGCAGACAGATATCCTCCCTGGCCAGGGCAAAAGCCCCCTCCAGGTTCTTCCTCCGCTCCTCCCTGCTCAGAGTCTTCTGGGGAGCTGTATCCCGGGTCCGAATCAGCAGTCGGGAAAGCATGGGAATCCCCACCGCCTCTGACAGGCCCTGGCCCCAGACGGCTGCCTGATTGTATCCTCTCCTTCGCTCCTTGACCGCGTGCATGGGCACCGGGACAATCCAATTGACTCGGATCCGGGCAAGCCAGTCCGCTCCGTCCAAAATGGCATTCTCCCCATTTCTCTTCCCCATCCGACAATCCGGGTCCGCCCCATACCGCCTCAGGGCCTCCGCCGCGAAAATCCTCCGATAGGACAGCCTGCGCGAGTACTTAAAACGGTACATAGCCTCCTTCATAGGCCCCCTGTAGATGAAGAGAGACTTCCCCTGAGTGAAGAGGTGCTCCTCTTTCCGACAGTCCGCGCAGCGCTCCTGTCTCTCGTCGCCAAGCGCTTTGCCGCAGATCTTGCAGCAGGGTTCCTCCGCCAGAGCGATTTGCTCCAGGCAGGAGCCGCAAAAGCCCCTTTCTCTCTCCTCCGGTCGAAGAACTCTGTCGCAGCCGGGACAGGTGGGCGGATAGATGATTGACGTCCATTTCATAATGATGCTCCCGCATCTCTCTTTTCATCTACGATTTTAGCATTTTTCTCAGGCATTTTCCCGGGTCATCTGATCCATCTTTTCCTGTGTCTGTACCTGCTCTGTGATCCGCTGACAGAGCCCGGAAAACCGTCTGGCCTGCGTGTTGTTGTCACACATTTGCCGGAAAATCTGCTCCTTCCCCACCAGGGTGACGCAGGATCTGGCGCGGGTCACCGCCGTATAGATCAGATTGCGGTTCAGGAGCATACGGGGGCCGTCCAGCAGCGGGATAATGACTGCCGGATACTCTGACCCCTGAGACTTGTGAATCGTGATCGCGTAGGCCAGCTCCAGTTCATCCAGCTGCTTGAACGGATAGGTCACCAGACGATCCTCGTCATAGCGGACCGTCAGGCTCTGGCTGAAGTGATCTATCTCCTCAATCCGCCCCATGTCCCCGTTGAAGACTCCGGTCCCCCGGTCGAAGACAAGGCCGTACTCGCTGCGAACCTCCCACTCCATCTGATAGTTGTTCTTGATCTGCATGACCTTATCGCCCTCGCGAAAGATCCTCTCCCCGCAGCGGTATTCCCTTCGGGACTCCCCCTCGGGATTCAGATATTTCTGCAGAATTTCATTCAGTCTCTCCACCCCCAGCAGTCCCTTTCTGCTGGGAGTCAGGACCTGGATGTCGAACATGTCCGCCCCCACATAGGCAGGCAGCTTATCCCGCATCAGCTGCAGGGTCACGCTGATGATATGATCCGCGTCCTCTCTCTCCAGGAAGAAGAAGTCCCTGCTCTTATTGTCGAGAATGACGGTCTGTCCCCGGTTGATTCTGTGGGCATTTACCACGATATCGCTGGCCTCAGACTGGCGAAAAATCCGATCCAGCCGCACGGTCGGAAAGGCCCCCGAATCAATCAGATCCCGCAGAACGTTTCCCGGGCCGACGCTGGGCAGCTGATTGATATCGCCGACCAGAATCAGGCGGGTCTGATCAGCGACCGCCTTGAGCAGAGCGTGCATGAGGGAAATATCCACCATGGACATCTCATCGACAATGATGACCTCAGCCTCCAGGGGGTGGAACTGGTCGCGCTCAAATCGCCCCAGCGACTCCCCCTCCTCTCCCGCGCCGCCGCTGACCTCCAGGAGACGGTGGATGGTTTTCGCCTGACATCCGGTCGCCTCCGACATGCGCTTGGCCGCCCGGCCGGTCGGGGCGGCAAGCTGTACATTGAGACCCTGGTCCAGAAAATAGTTGAGCATGGCTCGAATGGTCGTGGTTTTCCCGGTCCCCGGCCCGCCGGTCATCAGGCAGACCCCATGGCGAATGGCTGTGGTGACCGCCTCCTTCTGCTGGGGATCCAGTTCCATCCGCTCGCCTTGCTCCAGTCTGGCAATCGCCGCTTCAATCTGGTCATCCTCTACATGATAGTTGTGGTTTAAAGCCAGCATCATCCCCGCCGTCATTTCTTCCATGCGGTAAAATGCCCCCGCATAGACCTGTAGATCTTCCCGGCCCCGGATGACAATCTTCTTCTCCATGGCCATGTTCATAAGATTGGCTTCGATATCTTGCGGATCCAGTCCCAGCATCTGCGCCGTATTCCGCAGCAAAAGCTCCTTTGGCAGATAGGTGTGACCCGAAGAAGCAGCCTGATTCAAGATATAGAGGACGCCGCATTGGATCCTGTATTCGGAGCTGGCGCTGATCCCGACCTTAGACGCGATCTCATCCGCGATCTTAAAGCCCACTCCGCTGATATCCTCAGCCATGCGGTAGGGATTGTTGGCAATGACGCTGTAGACCTGGGAGCCATACTGCCTGTATACCTTCATGGCCAAATTCGAGTGAATCCCATACCTCTCCAGGAAGACCATAGCCTCACGGGTATCCCTTTTCTCCATGATCTGTCCGCAGATATCCAGGGCCATTTTCTCGGAGATTCCCTTGATCTTGGACAGGCGGGTCGGATCCTCCTCCATGACCCGAAAGGTGTCTCCCTTGAAGGTCTTGACAATACGGGCAGCCAGCTTTGGCCCCACCCCCTTGATGGCCCCGCTGCCCAGGTAGCGCTCCATGGCCACGGCATCCTCCGGCGGGCGGACCTCGTAGGAAGTCGCCTTGAACTGCTCTCCGTAGGAGGCATGCATGACATATTCCCCCTGGAGGGTCAGGTTCTCTCCCTCTGAGATTCCCGGAAATGTTCCGACAACCACCTCCTGTTCCCCGTTGACCGCCACAGACATCACGGTATAGGCATTCTCCATATTGTGATAGATGATGTGATCTACATAGCCATGGATTTCCATGCTCACTCCTCATCGGCAGTCCAAAGCACCGTCCGACATGGTCGGACAGACCAATGGCCCCGGCTTCAATCGCTCTGTGATCCTTCTACTGTCGCGGGCAATGGAAGGCACGGGATGTGGACTCCAGTGTCATAAAAAGTCCCACGCATCATCCCCGCTGAAAACAGGCGGATATCTGCATGGGACTCAGCATTTTCAAAAAATTTCCGACCGACGGCCAGACGACCGACTGTGAACTGCAGCCCGGCGCTCTCAGACAGATCAGCAAAAATCTTCAATCTGCCGTCAGCTTATCGCCGCTCAAGAGATCTACATACTTGCCGGTACCGATCGCGACACAGGTCATGGGTTCCTCCGCCGTCATCGCGTTGATTCCGGTGCGCTCCTCCATCAGCTGTTCCAGACCGCGAAGGAGGGAACCCCCTCCGGTCAGGATGATTCCCCGATCAGCCACATCGGCTGCCAGCTCCGGAGGCGTCTTCTCGAGGACGGAATGCACCGCCTCGACAATCTGGACCGTTGGCTCGTGCAGGGCCTCTTCCGTCTCCTCTGAGGAAACCGTGATCACCTTGGGAAGGCCGGTAACCAGATTCCGGCCGCGGACATCCATCGTCTGCGCCTCGTCCAGAGGATAGCAGCTGCCAATCTTGATCTTGATATCCTCCGCGGTGCGCTCGCCGATCAGAAGGTTGTGCTTCTTGCGCATATAGCGAACCAGAGCCTCGTCGAAGTTATCTCCGGCGATCTTGATCGATGTGCTGACCACAGAGCCTCCCAGGGAGATTACAGCGATATCAGAGGTCCCTCCGCCGATATCAACAATCATATTGCCGCAGGGCTTGGAGATATCGATCCCGGCCCCGATTGCGGCCGCGATTGGCTCCTCAATAATGGCGACCTCTCTGGCGCCGGCCGCGTAGGTGGCGTCCTCGACCGCTCTCTTCTCCACTTCCGTGACTCCTGAGGGCACGCATACGGAAATGCGGGGCTTGCGATAGCTCCGCCTGCCAATGGCCTTCTGAACAAAGTACTTGATCATCTTCTCCGTGACCGTGTAGTCTGCGATCACTCCCTGACGCAGCGGCCGCACCGCGATAATATTGCCGGGCGTACGGCCAATCATGAGACGGGCCTCCTCACCGATCGCCTTGATCTTGTTGGTGTCACGGTCAAAAGCGACTACGGAGGGCTCCTTGAGAACAACTCCCTTGCCCTTCACATATACAAGAATGCTGGCCGTACCCAGATCAATGCCGATATCCGTTGAATTCATTCGGAACTCCTTCCCCTTCTTCTATCTGCAGATCCCTCGCTCCCCACAGGGGCGTCGCGCGGGATCACAAGTCATCTCTCAAATGGGCTGCCCGCTTCCAGGCGGACTACTTAATTATTATAGCGAATCATCCGCGTATTTCAATTTAGGAAATGGTTTGCTCCGGTTCCAGTCAAAAAAAGCACCCCGGGCCAGGCCGGAGCACTTTGAAATGATAATTTTACAGGTTCTCCCGGATTCTCCCAGGTTCTCCCAAGCGGCGCCTGATCTCAAGGTCAGTGGGTCAGCTCGTAAGCCTCATGGCAGGCCCTGCTGATGCCATCCCAGTCCTTTGCCCTGACCAGATCCTTCTTGCAGACCCAGGTACCGCCAACGGAGATAATCTTGTCGAAGGCCAGATAGTCATTGACATTCTGCGGATTCACACCGCCGGTCGGCATGAACTTGAGCTGGGGGAAGACGGAGGCCAGTGCCTTGATCGTCTTCAGGCCGCCGTATGCCTCCGCGGGGAAGAACTTGACCATGGGCAGATTGTAGCGCAGGGCATTGGCGATATCTGTCGGTGTACAGGTGCCGGGGCAGTAGGCAACGCCATGGCCGATTGCGTATTGCGCCACCTCATCAGAGAAAGAGGGGGCGACAATGAACTGCGCGCCCGCATTGATGGCTCTTGCGCACTGCTCTCTGTCAAGAACTGTCCCTGCGCCGACAATCACTCCCGGAACTTCTCTTGCAATACGGGCGATGGATTCTGCGGCAGCCTCCGTGCGGAAGGTCACCTCCGCCATGGGAAGTCCCCCGGCCTCCAAGGCCCTAGCGAGAGGTACGGCATCCTCAGCATCGTCAATGACAACAACGGGACAGACCTTAATCGCCGCCAGTTTCTGCATAAACTCTTCCTGATTCATTCTTGCCTCCTCATTCGAATTCAATCATCAGATAACCTTAGGTTAACACCCCTCTTGACCTGGTGAAATCTATAAACTTGCTTATTTATTTGTAAATATTGCGCAGAAGGGCATTTCTTGCGAGCCATTCCACCTCTCATGGATTGCAGGTCACCTGGCAGGTTATCTGTCCCCTCACGTGTTGCAGGGTACCTGTCGCATTCCAAGTCCTCTCATATATTCCAGGATACCTGTCATTTCCTCACCTGCTGCCCTTTTGCCGCAGTCTTGAGGTAGGGCGCGAGGTACTCTCCGGTATAGCTTTCCTGGACCTTGACGATCTCCTCCGGCTTGCCCTTGGCGATCACCCTTCCACCGCCGTCGCCCCCTTCCGGACCCAGGTCGATGATATAATCGGCGCACTTAATCACGTCCAGGTTGTGCTCGATGACGACGACAGTGTTTCCTCCCTCAGAGAGCTGGCGCAAAATTTTGACCAGCTTGTTGACATCCTCAAAATGCAGTCCCGTCGTGGGCTCGTCCAGCACATAGATGGTCTTGCCCGTACTCCGCTTAGACAGCTCTGTGGCCAGCTTGATCCGCTGGGCCTCACCCCCGGACAATTCCGTAGAGGGCTGCCCCAGGCGCACGTAGCCCAGGCCGACATCATAGAGGGTCTGAATCTTGCGGCGGATTGTCGGCACATTGGCGAAGAATTCCAGGGCCTCTTCCACCGTCATATTTAAAACGTCATAGATGCTCTTTCCCTTATACCTGACCTCCAGGGTCTCCCGGTTATAGCGCTTGCCCCCGCAGACCTCACAGGGCACATATACATCCGGCAGGAAGTGCATCTCAATCTTAATGATGCCGTCGCCCGCGCAGGCCTCACAGCGGCCTCCCTTGACATTGAAGGAGAATCGTCCCTTCTTATAGCCTCTGGCCTTGGCGTCCGGGGTCCCGGCGAAGAGGTCACGGATCATGTCAAAGACCCCGGTGTAAGTAGCGGGGTTGGAACGGGGCGTACGGCCAATGGGGGATTGATCAATGTCAATGATCTTATCCAACTGCTCCACGCCCTCGATCTTCTTATATTTCCCCGGAACCAGTCGGGCCCGGTTGAGCTTTTTAGCCAGGGACTTATAGAGGATCTCATTGACCAGAGAGGACTTGCCGGAGCCGGATACCCCGGTCACAACCGTCATGACGCCCAGGGGGATCTCCACATTGACATTCTTGAGATTATGTTCCACTGCCCCTTTGATCTTCAGCTTGCCGCTGGGCTTTCTTCGCTCTCCGGGCAGATCAATCCTGCGCCTGCCCGCCAGGTAGTCGCCCGTGATCGACTCCGGCGTATTCATAATATCTTCCACGCTGCCGGCGGCTACCAGCTTCCCCCCGTGTTCACCGGCTCCCGGTCCGATATCCACCAAGAAATCCGCCTGCCGCATGGTATCCTCATCGTGCTCAACGACAATCAGGGTATTCCCTAGATCCCGCAGACCGCGCAGAGAGGCCAGAAGCTTGTCATTGTCCCTCTGGTGCAGGCCGATGGATGGCTCGTCCAGGATATAGGCGACCCCCACCAGTCCGGAACCGATCTGGGTGGCCAGGCGGATCCGCTGGGCCTCGCCCCCGGACAGGGTCGCTGTCGCTCTGGCCAGGGAGAGGTAATCCAGACCTACATCGTTGAGGAATCCCACGCGCCCACGGATCTCCTTTAAAATCACATCGCCGATCTTGTGCTGCTGAGCCGTCAGTTTACCGTCAATCTCCCGCAGGAAGGTCAGGAGATTTTTGACAGACATATTGGTCACTTCATAGATATTCTTATCCGCCACAGTGACTGCCAGGGCCTCCTGCTTCAACCGCTGCCCATGGCAGAGGGGGCAGTCGGAAAAGCGCATGAAGGTCTCATATTCCGCCTTCATCGAGTCAGACGCCGTCTCCCGGTAGCGGCGGTTCATATTGGCGACCAGTCCCTCGAACTGAATGTCATAGTCTCCCTCACCCCTCTGCCCCTTATAGTGGACCTTGACGCTCTTGGGAAAGCCATTGATAAACATATCGCGGATCTTTTTGGGCAGCTTCTCGTAGGGAGTATCCAGTGAGAACCCATACTCTCTGGACAGGGCCTTTAAAATGGCATTCGTAAAGGACTTTCCGTCATTGGCCGACTGCCAGCCCATCGCCTGCACACAGCCCTCATTGAAGGAGAGACTCTTGTCCGGAATCATCAGATCCTCGTCGAACTCCATCTTATAGCCCAGGCCGAAGCACTCAGGGCAGGCTCCAAAGGGATTATTGAAGGAGAAGGTTCTCGGTTCGATCTCATCAATGGAAATCCCGCAGTAAGGACAGGAATAAGACTCCGAGAAGCGGATGGGGTCTCCTCCGATCACATCGACAATCATGAGACCGTTGGCCAGCTTGAGAACGTTTTCGATCGAGTCTGTCAGTCGCTTCTCGATGCCGGGCCTGACTACCAGGCGGTCCACCACGATCTCGATATTGTGCTTAATGTTCTTCTCCAGACGGATCTCCTCGGAGAGCTCATAGGGGTTTCCATCCGCGATCAGGCGGACATATCCGGACCTTCTGGCGGAGGCAAAGAGCTTCTCATGGGTTCCCTTGCGGCCGCGAACCACCGGCGCCAGCAGCTGAATCCTGGTCTTCTCAGGCAGGGCCAGGATCTGATCCACCATCTGATCTACCGTCTGCCTGTGAATCTCCCTGCCGCAGTTGGGGCAGTGGGGAATCCCCGCTCTGGCATAGAGCAGGCGAAAATAGTCATAGATCTCCGTCACCGTTCCAACGGTGGATCGCGGATTGTGATTGGTAGACTTCTGATCGATGGAAATCGCCGGCGGCAGACCCTCGATTTTCTCTACATCCGGCTTCTCCATCTGCCCCAGGAACTGCCTGGCATAGGAAGAGAGAGACTGCATGTACCGTCTCTGGCCCTCCGCGAAGATGGTATCAAATGCCAGCGAGGACTTCCCTGAGCCGGACAGGCCGGTCAGAACGACGAATTCATCCCTTGGAATATCCAGGCTCACATTCTTTAAATTATGTTCATTGGCGCCCCGGATCTTAATGTATTTGCGCTTACTGCTGTCAGCCATAGTTACCTCATTCATCTCTGCTTCTTCGCATCCTCCTGATGCCGGCGCAGGTCGATCAGTTGATCGCGCAGGTCCGCTGCCCGCTCAAAGTTGAGATCTGCCGCCGCGGATTCCATCTTCTTGCGGATATCCCGGATCTGCTCCTCCAGCTCCTCTGCGGACATATCCTCCGGTTCCTTACAAAAAGCGGCGTCCTCTTTGGCCAGCTCCCTGGAGATGGCGATGACCTCCTGGACCTTCTTTCGGATGGTCTGTGGCGTAATTTTGTGCTCCTCATTATAGGCCTGCTGCATAGCCCGTCTGCGGTTGGTCTCCTCAATGGCCAGCCGCATTGAGTCCGTGATGGTGTCCGCATACATGATGACATGGCCCTCTGAATTACGGGCCGCGCGGCCAATGGTCTGAATCAGGGATGTCTCAGAGCGCAGGAAGCCCTCCTTATCCGCATCGAGGATAGCCACCAGAGTGATCTCCGGGATATCCAGTCCCTCGCGCAGGAGGTTGATGCCGACCAGGACATCAAAGACGTCCAGACGGAGGTCGCGGATAATCTGCGCCCGCTCTAAGGTGTCAATATCGGAGTGCAGGTACTTGACCCGTATTCCCAGCTCCAGCATATAGTCGGTCAGATCCTCTGCCATTCGCTTGGTCAGGGTTGTGATCAGAACCTTGTGTCCCTTCTTCGTCTCCCCGCGGATTTCTCCGATCAGGTCGTCAATCTGTCCCTCCACAGGGCGCACGAAAATCTCCGGATCCAGAAGGCCTGTGGGCCGAATCACCTGCTCCGTCCGCATCAGCTCGTGCTCCGCCTCATAGTCCCCGGGTGTCGCCGACACAAAGAGCATCTGGTCGATCTTATTCTCGAATTCCGCGAAGTTGAGGGGACGGTTGTCCAGGGCTGAGGGCAGGCGAAATCCGTAGTCTACCAGAGACCGCTTCCTGGCCTGATCCCCATTGTACATTCCCCGGATCTGGGGCAGGGTGATATGGCTCTCATCAATAATCATCAGAAAGTCATCCCCAAAGTAATCGATCAGGCAGTAGGGGGCCTGGCCGGGCTTCTGCCCCGTCATATGGCGGGAGTAATTCTCAATCCCGGAGCAGAATCCTGTCTCCCGCAGCATCTCAATATCGAAATTGGTTCGCTCCGCAATCCGCTGAGCCTCCAGGAGCTTATCATTCTGCTTGAAATAGCGGATCCGGCTGTCCAGCTCCTCCTGGATGGTCTTGCAGGCCGCGTCAATCTTCTCCTGGGGCACAACATAGTGGCTGGCCGGGAAAATGGCCACATGCTCCATCTCGTGCCTGGCCTCCTGGGTCAGCACATCGATCTCAAGAATGCGGTCGATCTCGTCCCCGAAGAACTCCAGTCGGTAGGCATAGTCGCTGGCTACAGCCGGAAAGATGTCCAGGACATCTCCCCGGACGCGAAAGGTTCCCCGGGAGAAATCCAGGTCACTTCTCGTGTACTGCATATCGATCAGAGATTTAATGGCGTCATCCCGGTCAATCTCCATTCCCGGGCGGAAAGAGACCATCATGTTCTCGTAGTCCTCCGGCGATCCGATCCCGTAAATGCAGGACACCGACGCCACAATCACCACATCCCTCCGCTCTGCCAGGGCCGCCGTCGCTGACAGGCGCAGCTTGTCAATCTCGTCATTGATCGCGGAATCCTTGGCAATATAGGTATCGCTCTGCGGCACATAGGCCTCGGGCTGGTAGTAGTCATAGTAGGAGACAAAATACTCGACGGCGTTCTCCGGGAAGAACTCCTTCATCTCTCCGTAGAGCTGACCGGCCAGGGTCTTGTTGTGGCTGATAATCAAGGTGGGTTTGTTCAGCTTCTGGATGACGTTAGCCATGGTAAAGGTCTTGCCGGAGCCGGTAACCCCCTTCAGTGTGGCGAACTGGTCGCCCTCTCTGAAGCCCTTGACCAGAGCGTCAATGGCCTGAGGCTGGTCTCCGGTCGGCTTGTATTTGGAATGTAAGACAAAATGATCCATGATTCTCCTCAATCTCAGCTTCCGGACGCCTCTGTTCCAGATCCCTCTTTTCGAACATGTATTCTGGTTCGCATATTATAGCACGACTGCTCCCCCTGTCCAGTGCCCTGACAAATTTTGCCGCCTTTCTCCCATTTTCCGCATTTTCGCATTCCCCCTCATTTTCGCATTTCCCCACCTTTTCGCATTCTCCTGCGTTTTCGCATCCCCACCTTTTCGCATTCTCCTGCCTTTTCGCATCCCCCATTTTCGCATTTCCCCCGCAGCTGCATCAGGTCCCCAATAGCTGAAAAAAGAGGAAGCCCCTCAGGCCTCCCCTTTCTCTGTACTGTTCCTGTCTAAAATCAAAGATAAACGCCGCAGCAGTCATTCAGGTGTCACTCCCCCGCCACGGCAGTTACTCAGACTGTCACTTCCCCGCTCCATGACAATACTTGTACTTCTTCCCGGAACCGCAGGGGCAAGGATCGTTTGGATATACCTTGGCATGCTGGCGCACCCTGGGACCGGAGGCGGATTCAGACAGATTGGTCCCTGTCTCCTGGGCCACCTCTTCACGTTCAACAGGCCGCTCGATCCGAATGCGATAGAGCATCTGCACCGTATCCTCACGGATGGCCTGATTCATCTCATCGACCATGTCATAGGAGATTCTCTTGTACTCATCCACAGGATTGCGCTGGCCATATCCCTGCAGACCGATTCCCTGGCGAAGCTGGTCCATATCGTCGATCTCCTGCATCCAGTGCTGGTCAATGGCCCGCAGGAGTACAACGCGCTCGATCTCGCGGAAGTCATCCGGATTCTCGAATTCCGCCTCCTTCTTCTCGTAGAGCTCAACTGCCTGTTCTTTCAGACGCTCCTTGAGTTTATCGGCCCTCTTGATGTCCGCCAGACTCTCCGCGGTCAGATTCTCCAGGGGAATCACCGGGGTCAGAACCCGCTTGAGCTCATGGATATCCCACTCCTCACGATCCAATTCTGGCGTGATGACCGTGTCGACCAGACTCTCAATATTCGTGTCAATCATGTCCAGGATATTGTCCCTCATATTCTCGCCGTCCAGAACGCGGCGGCGCTGTTCATAGATGACCTCGCGCTGCTCGTTCATGACCTGATCGTATTCGAGGAGATTCTTGCGGATGGAGAAATTATTAGACTCGATCTTCTTCTGGGCGTTCTCTATGAGCGAGGAAAGCACCTTATCCTGAATTGGCTCATCCTCGGGAATCCTCAGAAACTCAAAGGCCCCCATCAGCCGTTCCGATCCGAAGAGACGCACCAGATCATCTTCCAGGGAGATAAAGAACTGGGACTCGCCGGGATCGCCCTGACGGCCGGAACGGCCCCGCAGCTGATTGTCGATACGGCGGGATTCATGGCGCTCGGTGCCGATAATCTTAAGCCCCCCTGCAGCCCTGGCCCCCTCATCCAGCTTGATATCCGTACCACGGCCGGCCATATTGGTCGCGATGGTCACAGCTCCGTGCAGGCCTGCGTTGGCAACAATCTCCGCCTCCTTCTCATGGAACTTGGCATTTAAGACATTGTGCGCGATTCCCTGGCGGGAAAGCATTTTCGAGAGAAGCTCCGAGACATCAATATTGATCGTACCGATCAGAACAGGCTGCCCCTTCCCATGCGCCTCCAGTGCCGATGCAACCACAGCCTTGTACTTCTCCTTCTTGGTCTTGTAAACCACGTCATTGCGATCTATCCGGATCATCGGCATATTGGTGGGCACTTCAACAACATCCATCCCGTAAATATCTCTGAACTCCTGCTCTTCCGTAAGAGCCGTACCGGTCATTCCGGCCTTCTTATCATATTTATTGAAGAAGTTCTGGAAGGTGATGGTGGCCAGAGTCTGGCTCTCCCTCTTGACCTTCACGTGCTCCTTGGCCTCAATGGCCTGGTGCAGGCCGTCAGAGAAACGGCGGCCGGGCATGATACGGCCGGTGAAGGAATCTACGATCAAGACCTCATTGTCCTTGACAACATAGTCCTGGTCACGGTGCATGAGCTGATGGGCGCGCAGGGCAAGGATCACATTGTGCTGGATCTCCAGGTTCTCGGCATCCGCCAGATTGTCCAAATGGAAGAAGCTCTCGACCTTCCTGACGCCGTCCTGGGTCAGACTGACCACCTTGTCCTTCTCATTGACAATGAAATCCCCTGTCTCCTCAGGCATTTCTCCCATGAGAGCATCCATCTTGGAGAACTCCGGCATATCGGCCCCGCGCTTCAACTGGTTGGCCAGCACATCACAGGCCTCATAGAGCCTGGTGGACTTGCCGGATTGGCCGGAGATGATCAGAGGAGTTCTGGCCTCATCGATCAGGACCGAATCGACCTCGTCGATGATACAGTAGTGCAGGCCCCGCTGAACCATATCCTTCTCATAGACAACCATGTTGTCGCGCAGATAGTCGAATCCGAGCTCATTGTTCGTAATATAGGTAATATCGTTCTCATAGGCCTCGCGGCGGGAGTCCTTGTCCATATCATTGAGGACGCAGCCGCAGGTCAGCCCCATGAAGCGATGAACCTGCCCCATCTGATCCGCGTCACGCTTGGCAAGGTAATCATTGACTGTGACGATGTGAACTCCCTGGCCGGTCAGGGCATTCAGATAGGCCGGCATGGTCGCAACCAGCGTCTTACCTTCTCCGGTCTTCATCTCGGCGATACGGCCCTGGTGAAGAATAATCCCTCCGATTATCTGGACCTGGAAGGGCTTCATGCCAAGCACCCGGTAATCCGCCTCGCGCACGGCGGCATAGGCCTCCGGGAGCAGATCCTCCAGGCTCTCCCCGGTAGAATAGCGATCCTTGAATTCTCTCGTTTTCGCCGCCAGCTCCTCATCGGTCAGAGCCTGCATGGCCTCGTCATAGGACTCGACCTTTCTGACCAGAGACATAAGGCGCTTGACCTCACGCTGACTGTGCGTTCCAAAAAATTTACTTGCTAAACCCATCTTATCTCCTGCGGCGGTCAAATGCGCCTCACGGGCATTTCATCGCTATAAACTATAAAGTGAAAGCTGTTCCGGCTGCTCTTTCTGCTCCTGCGCTCCGCCTCATCTATCCCTTGATCCATCCTAAGATCAGATCGCGCGCGCTGTCTTCAAGGAAGGCCGTAAGGCGAAATCAGGCTTCCTCTGCGCTAAGCGACATTTTAGCACGAACCAAAGATTGTTCACAAGTTTTCTGTCTCCATAGTTGTCAGAATTTTCTCAATATTTATTGTTTTATATTCATAAACTATTCTGAATATTATTTATTTGCAGTTTTCTTCTTGACAAGGCTGATCTACCTGTGTATGATGAAGTCACAAAGAAACAAGAAGAGCCGATCGGATAACCAAACTTCTTACTTCTTTATTCAACATTAAACTTTCATCAGATTGGAGGTACAGTCCGAAGGGTCACATACGAACTACCCTAACCGCCATCAGCCGGTATAAGTTGATAGGATCTTCCTGAACCATACACATCCGACTTTATGATAGAAGCTATTTTAGCTTAGGTTCCAGAAGGAGAACCAGAAGAGACAGAGCGAAGTGATACGAGATGAGACATGTATGAAGTCGTCAGATGATCCGGGAGGAAAAGAGGCGCGAGCAGGGCTCGCTGTATTGTAACCGTTGACTGTTACCCGAAAGGGGGTAAAAGTCCGTTGGACAATTTAATAGATGTTAATCCGTAGGCGGGGATCCTGGTCGAAGAGAAAGGCCAAGGTCCTCGCTTTTTTTGGCTCTATGTCAAATGTTGGGGCGGGATCCTTAAGAGCCCATAGAGGACTTTCGATTGAGCAGGGTGATACTACCAGGAAATCATCTCATAGCCGTCTTCGGTGACAAGGACCTGATACTCCCACTGGGCGGACAGGGAACCGTCCAACGTGTAGATCTCCCAGCCGTTCTTTTTGTCCGTATATACCTTACTGCTCCCGGCATTGATCATGGGTTCAATAGTAAACATAAGTCCCGGCGCCATAACCATCTCGCTTCCCCGCCTGGTCGTGAACCCGACCCAGGGATCCTCGTGAAAGCCATTGCCTACCCCGTGGCCTCCGATCTCCCGAACCACCTGATAGCCGCAGGAAGTCGCATAGTCGTTAACCGCCTGACCGACATCGCCCAGAAAGCCCCAGGGCTTAACCTGCTCCAGACCCAGATCACAGGCCTTCTTGGTTGCCTCCACCAGCTTTCTGGCCTCCTCGGAAACCTGCCCGATCATGAACATGCGGGAGGAGTCGGCATATTTCCCATTTAAAATGGAAGTGCAGTCCACATTGATGATATCCCCTTCCTTGAGAATTACGTTCTCAGAGGGAAAGCCGTGGCAGACCTGATCGTTGACCGAAGTGCAGACGCTGTATGGAAAGCCCTCATAGTTGAGCGGGGCGCAGACAGCGCCATAGCTGGCCGTCTTCTCCGCAACGATGCGGTCAATGTCCGAAGTGGGCATCCCCTCACAGATCTTCTCTGCCACCTCATCTAAAACGGCCCGGTTGACCTTGGCGGCCTCCCGAATCATGACAATGTCCTCCTGCGTCTTGATCAGGTCACGGCGGGGGACAATGTGCCCCTGACTGGCCAGGTGATCCAGCTTCTGGTCAAACGCCATATGGCACTGCTTATACTTACGCCCGCTGCCGCACCAGCAGGGATCATTTCTTCCAACTTTCATCTTCCGCTTCTTTCTATACACAGAATTGGTTCTGCACAAAAATTCTTGAACAGGATCTGGAACTTGTCCTTTCTTTGGAATCCAATGCAATTCTGCTCTCTGATTCCTGATCTGTCAACTCAAGAGGAGCATTTCATCTTCATCCCATCTCAAGAGAGGCATGCTGTCTTTACCTCATCTCAAAAAGGGAGCATTTCATCTTCAACTCATATCAAGAGGGGCACTTCATCTTCCGGGAGAAGACAGCCCCCTTGTCAGACTAACAGACCGACCACTATCAGCGCATCTGCGTCAAGCGCAAGATTACGATTGATAGTGGCCGGCCTGCCAGTCAATTCTTCTTAATTGAAATAGATGTTCCTGTTAAAATCTAGTGCCATGTCTCAGACGCCTAGACGGCGAATCGCGGTGATGGAGCCGAAATACTTATTGTAAGGGCGGCCATAGCGGATTCCGCACTGCTCATTCTGAGCCTCAACGACAACTCCGTTGCCGGCATAAATCGCCACATGGCCAGGGTAACAGATGATATCTCCCGGCTGCATATCCCTCTCGGCCACCGGCTTACCCACATTTACCAGGCTCGCTGAGGTATAACCGTGTTTGTCTGCCTGCGCCTGACTGAGCAGGCCGAAATGCGCCATCACCTGGCCGACAAAGCCGGAGCAGTCCGCTCCATTGGTCAATGACGCTCCTCCCCAGACATACCTGCGTCCCACAAACTGGCAGGCATAAGCGACGATGGCATTCCCGCCTGAATAGCGCTCTGTTGTCGTATTGCTGCTATTATTCCTGTTCGTGGAGGTATTCTTATTAGTAGTATTCTTTGAAGGTGTGGTGTTCCCTCCATTGTTCGAGTTCTTCCTGGAAGTATCCCCACCATTGTTGTTGGAACTGTCCTTACTGTTATTCGCCTGTCTGGTCTGGTTGGTGCGATTCTGGCTCTGAATCTGCGCAAGTCTCGCGGCAGCCTCCCGCTCCTGCTTCTGGCGCTCCAGTTCCGCCTGCTTTGCAGCTAAGGCCTTGGCCTCCTCCAACTGGGCGGACAAATTGCTCGCCTCCCCCTGCTTGGAAGAAATCATGGTATTGAGATTGGTCTGCGTCGTCTTCAGCTCTCCCTGACGAGCGTTCAACTCAGCCTTCTCGGATTCCAGGGACCCCTTGAGGGCAGTCACCTCTTCTACGGTCGCCTTGTAAGAACCCAGAAGATTTCGATCATAAGTGTAAAGCTGATTGGAGTACTCCACGCGGCTGACCAGTTCGGCCAGGCTGCCGGATTCCGCCATGATGGCCAGGAGGGAATTATTATCCCCTGTCTCATACATGCTCTTCATACGGGCCTTCATATCCCGATACTGCTGATCCGCAGCGGCCTGCCCGTCCTTAATGCTCTGCTCTGTGCTGGCGATCTCCTGCTGCTTGTCTGAGATCTGCGTCTGCAGGTCCTCCAGCTGCTTGACCACCTGCACCAGATTACTGTCCAAAGAGGCAAGCTCACTCTGAACCTGTGCCTGCTGAGCCTCGATGTCGCTGATCTCTGCCGCTTCTACCTGGGGACAGGAAGCAGGCACCATCACGAGAGCTGATGTCAAAACAAGCGAGAAGGCAATTCCCTTGGCTGCCAGCTGAAAAGTACGTCTGCGCATTCTGAAAACTCCTTAATCCTCAATCCTCGCACAACTGCATGCGAATCTCTTTGGTAATAATGTCCGTGTAACTGAAACTCAGAAGCTGAGCCGGTTTCCTCTCTTCTCTGTCATCCACCAAAATCGTGAAGACACTTGGATAGGCCTCCTGAATCACGCCTTCCTGAACATCGATCTTATTCCTTCCGCGATCGAGTTGAAGACGAACTCTGCTGCCGCAGCTCTGGGCAACGGAAGCCCGTACCTTATCGAAGTCTGAAGTTTCCATCTATTATCCTTCCTGGTGTCGGATCCACGCGATAGACGCCAGAGTCAAGAGCTCCAGATAAGGCGGATCACATTTTGGTCTATGATAACATCTCATCTGTATTTTGTCAAAGTTCTGTAACATTTACTTGATTTTGATACGGTAGTATTTCCCTGATCTTCGACCCGGTTATTTATCTGTAACATTTGCTTCGTCTTCTTCCCTAAAAATACTCAAAAGCAGCTTGGCCCGCCGGAAGAATCTTATCCCCTTCATATGATATGATAGGGTCATCATGTGAATTGATCTTTCAAAGGAGACCGCAATGATCCGAGGCATCATCACCCTTCTTTTTGTCATCCTCTTTCTGCTTGTAACCAGCCCTCTGCTTCTCGCGCTCTGGCTCTGGCACAAGGCATCTCCCGACTCAGCCTGGCGCGTCAGCCACAGGATCTTATCCTGGGCTGTGACTATGATCCAGCGGCTAGTGGGCGTCAGACTGGTCGTCCGCGGTCTGGAGAATATTCCCCGGGACAGGGCTCTTATCTATATGGGCAACCACCGGAGCTTCTTCGATGTGCTCTGTACTCTTCCCCTGCTGCCCGGTCCCACTTCTTATATCGGGAAAAAGGAATTCTCCAGGATCCCCCTTCTGTCCACCTGGATGTCCTGTCTTGATGTCCTCTTTTTGGACCGTAAAAATACCCGTGAGGGCCTGAAAATGGTCCTGGAAGCCATTGATATGCTCGGGCGCGGACACTCCATTTTCATCTACCCCGAGGGCAGCCGGTCCAAGACCGATTCCATGCTACCCTTCCACGGGGGCAGCTTTAAGATTGCCGGCAAATCAGGCGCCCCCATCATACCGGTTGCCATCAGCAACAGCTCCAGAGCTCTGGAGGATCAATTCCCCCGCCTGCCCTGGACGCGCAAATCCACTTTGATCCTGACCTTCGGCCCTGCCATTGAAACCGCGGATCTGGACCGTCAGGCCATCCGCCGGCTCCCCGATCAGGTTCGCTCCTGTCTGGCAGGAATGCTTCTGGAAAACGGAGAAGTCTGGCAGCACGAGGCCTCTGCCCGGGAATTAAGAGAATTTGCCGCAGGCAAGGCCTCCCCCTCCAACCCCGGGGTCAGTCTGCAGGACGCGGGGCTTTCCGCTCCGCCTCAGCCTCTTCCTCGTTGACCTTTTTGGCCGCCTGGATGGCCTCGTTGAGGGAGAGCATCTTGGCATCCAGCATAGAGACGAAATCCGCGCACTCCCTCAGATCTCTGCTGATATAAGCCGGGGCCTTGCCCTCGAACTTGTAATAGATCTTATGCTCTAAAGAGGCCCAGAAATCCATAGCTATGGTGCGGATCTGGATCTCCACCTTGGTGTCCACCACCCGATCTGACAGGAAAATAGGCACAGAAACCAACAGATGATAAGATTTATAGCCGGATTCTTTGGGCTTGGAAATATAGTCCTTGACCTGGAGAATCCGCAGGTCATTCTGTCTCTGAATCGACTCGACGATTCGATAGATATCAGAGGTAAAAGAGCACACGATACGGATTCCCGAGATGTCATTGCAGTACTGAACCATATTATGAATGGTCGGCTCATAGCCGTATCTCTTTAATTTGGCCACAATACTCTCAGGGGACTTGATTCTTGACTTCACATACTCAATGGGATTGTAGCGGTGCACATGCTGAAATTCATCGATCAGGATCTCAACCTTGGTATTGATCTCCTTGAGCGCCGCGTTGTACAGGAGCATCATCGTATTCCAGCTGTCCGGCCCCTCGCCGATCGCTTCAAGAGCTTCCATCTTCCACCTCCCGGCCTGGTACTCACTCCTTCTATTTTACCATAGATCTTCTTCAAGCACTTGAATCTCCAGGAAGTCAAAGGAGAGCTCTTCCATGAAAGAGTCCTGACCGAAACGCGTTTTCGCGTGCCGCTTGAACTCACGAATATTCTGATCCAGCCAGATGGGCCTGGGAAGATCAAGGGCATAACAGGCCTCTTCGATCGCTCCATAAATCTTCCTGGTCCGGCTTTGATTACTCTTGTCTTCCACCGTGTAATCAGCGATATTTCTGCCCGAGGCAATCTCCCGAAAGTCAATCCTCATCTTATCCTCGCCTTCTCTGTCTTGCCGCCTCATACATGAGGATTCCGGCCGCCATCGCCGCATTTAAAGACTCCAATCGTCCCCCCATGGGGATACGGATTCTGACATCCGCAAGGGCCGCCGTCGCTTCCCTCAGTCCGCTCCCCTCATTGCCGATCAAGAATCCGCAGGCAGTCCTGCAGTCCGCCTGATCATAATCACACTTGGCCTGCAGGTCAGCCGCGTAGAGACAAATGCCCGCCTCCCTGGCCCTCTTAAGACAGGAGGACAAATCCTCTGTGATCAGCCAGGGAACCCGATAGAGGGAACCCATGGTAGACCGAATCACCTTGGGGGAGAAGAGATCCACCGTATCTCTGCTCATCAGAATGCCCGTTGCTCCCGCTCCTTCAGCCGTGCGGAAGATCGTTCCCAGATTGCCGGGATCCTGAATATTTTCTAAAATCATGAGAAGGGTCTTGTGTCCGCCCAGAAGCTCCTCCCACTGATAGGCGGGCTGTCGAACCACTGCCAGGATTCCCTGGGGTGTCACGGTATCGGACATGTACTCCATCACAGGATCAGAGACTTCCAGCGGACCTGTTTGTCCGCCCTGCGTTTTTCTGTTTTGATTTCGGCCCGCTTCCAGGCTGTCCAGAAAATCCCGATAGGCCCTGTCCTCTCCGTGCTCTGCGAGGAAGCGCTCTGAGACGTAGATCTCTCTGACCAGCTCCGCCGGGGTCTCGCAGACCATGCGAAGCCCCTCCGCCACAAAGAGTCCCTCCTTGCGGCGAATCCTGCTCTTCTTCTGCAATTGGCAAACCTGTCTGACATGTTCATTGGATGTACTTGAGATCATTGTTCACCTTTTCCCTTTGAAAAAACCGACAGCTCTACGACAGGGATCTATTCCTGCCTTCTGTCCCGCTTCCAATGAGTCTGCAGCAGGTCCGCTTCTACGGCCAGGACCCTTCCATAAGAAAATAGAGGGAGCAGCCGCCTGCCTCCTCTATCTCTTTGGTCCCGCTTCTTACTGCCTGTTCTCTCTTGGTCCATCAATTGGACAGGACGCGGCAAATCTCCACCTGATACTTGTCCAAGTCCTTATTCATCGCCAGGGCCTCGTCAATATCAAAGTCCTGGAACTCGCCATGATTATAGCCCACAACCCGGTTGGTTCTACCCTCACAGAGCAGATCCACTGCCATAGCTCCCATGGTGGAGGCGTAGACGCGGTCTTTCGCCGTGGGAGACCCCCCCCGCTGCATGTGACCCAGGATGGTTGCTCTGGTTTCGATTCCGGTCGCGGCCTCAATTCTCTTGGCCATGGACATGGAGTGTCCGATGCCCTCCGCGTTGATAATAATGTGATGCTGCTTGCCCCTGCGGCGATCCGCGATAATGTGGTCCACAATGGACTGCTCATCATAATTATAGATCTCCGGGAGGAGAACATCCTCGGCGCCGTTGGCGATACCGCACCAGAGGGCAATGTAGCCGGCCCCCCGTCCCATCACCTCAATGATGGAGCACCTCTCATGCGATGTCGATGTATCACGCACCTTGTCGATCGCCTCCATGGCGGTATTCACTGCCGTGTCGAAGCCGATGGTGTACTCGGTACATGAGATATCCAGGTCAATGGTTCCGGGCAGGCCGATGGTGTTGATCCCGTGGGCGGCAAGCTTCTGCGCCCCCTTGAAGGATCCGTCGCCTCCGATGACAACCAGGCCGTCAATCCCATGCTTCTTGCAGATATCGGCAGCCTTCTTCTGATATTCTTCCTGGGCAAACTCCAGGCAACGGGCCGTCTGAAGAATCGTCCCGCCCTTGCCGATGATATCAGAGACACTGTGGGCGTTCATCTCCATAATCTCCTCATTGAGCAGGCCCGCATAACCCCGATGAATTCCCTTGACCTGCCGGCCGGCTGCCAGCGCCTTTCGAACAACGGCGCGAATGGCTGCATTCATTCCGGGCGCATCGCCTCCGCTGGTCAACACGCCAATGCATTTAATCTCTTTCACCATGGACTCTTCCTCCAGTTTCTACATATCGGGCTCATTTTACCGCCCATCCTCTTTCTTTTCAATAGAGAAGAAGAGTCAGGGTCCTATGAGGCGCTCTCTGATCATCTTTTCTCTTTCCCCTCACGCTCTTCTGCTAGGGCCGATCCGGGCGATATCCCTGCCGCTTTCTGCCGAATAAATATTTGCCGCTGACAAGTCTGACATTGTCCTGTCCGAACAGCTGACCAAGAGAGACCAGGGACTCCGAATCTGTCCCCATCTGCCAGTCCGCCGGCATACGGCGGATCGCCCTGTCTGCTCTGCGATAAATGATCAAATCGGCGGATCCGGCCACGGCCTGACGCTCCCGCGAAATCTGACAGAGCTTCTTCAGCGCGTCCGCTTTCTCATCGTACTCACCCTGATCCCGGATCTGGATCCATATCTCCCGGGGCACCTGGTCAAATAAAACCAGATCCTCAACCAGAACCTTGGCATCCCTGTCGATCTCCACACCCGCTCTGCCGTAGACTAAGACCTTGGCGTCCAGCTCCAGAAAATCCCGAACTCTCTCGAAGGCCTTCGGGAAGACGACAAGCTCGACCGTCCCGTAGAGGTCCTCCAGGTTGAGGATCGCCATGGGCTGGTTGTTGCGGGTAAAGCGAACGTTCTTGGAAGTGATCATCCCCGCTAAAACCACCTGTTTCTTGTCCTGGATCGGAGCCTGTCCCTTCTCCTGGTCCAGCCGAAATTCCAGTGTGTTATCGCTCGTATTCTTTCGGATCAAATCCAGATCGTCTTCCAGGGGGTGTCCCGAGACATAGATCCCCAGAACTTCCTTCTCGAAGGCCA
>ERZ773028.252-NODE-252-length-45447-cov-18.076159_pt1 | contig 45447 bp, 42 predicted proteins | sample MGYA00511123_ERZ773028 | MGnify/ENA primary metagenome ERZ773028 (study PRJEB29015, sample SAMEA2738134) | human oral metagenome | biome: human oral; feature: human-associated habitat; material: saliva | place: China | collected 2206 ... | reverse complement strand
TCGCTGGAGAAGTTATCCCAGCAGGAAGAAGTAATGTTGCATTCATTTCATCAGTATATTTGTCCACATATTTCGCTACTTCCGGTCTTACTCCAACAAAACTCATATCGCCTACAAGTACATTTATAAGTTGAGGCATTTCATCAAGACGAAGTTTGCGAAGCTTGTGTCCTACTTTACTAATACGCGGATCATTTTGCTGAGTAACAGCTGTTCCAAGCTTATCTGCATCTTTAACCATAGTTCTAAACTTAAAGATTCTAAAAGTTCTGCCATATGTAGTTATACGCTCTTGCCTATAAAACACAGGCCCTTCACTATCAAGTTTTATCCAGATAGCTATTCCTAAAATTACCGGTGATAAAGGAATAAGCAAAATTAATGCCAGTACCTTATCAAAAAGTAATTTCAGAAATAATGATATTTTCTTCTTTTCTATCGAAGCTCTATACTTTTTTACCACTTCTGTTTCAAATCTATTATCAATGTTCATCTTTCACCTTACTTATTTAACTGAATATTTATAAACAGTTTTTCAAATTTATTCCATCTCCTTATTATAACATATTTCTAGATATAACAGAAGAAATGGAAGTAAAAAAGACAACCAAATTAGGTTGTCTTAATACTAATTTTCTTAATTATTAGATTGATTAACCATGCTAGAGCCGTGCTGACAATTAAAACTAAAATTGTGAATATAACGTCATTTAATCTAGATGTTACAAAATATTTTCCAAATATTGACATCACCAATCCATGAATCATATATAACTCAAATGATATCTTACCTAAAAACAGTAAATACTTGTTAGAAAAATCTATTTTTCTTACTATCAAAATAAGGAAAAGTGTGAATATAACATTGTCCATATTAGCAGCAAGAGCATAACTATAATTATCTACTAAGTGGAATTTCTGCAAGATAAAACTATATTGATGAGAAAAAAATAATAATACCGTTACTGACACTAAAGGGATAAAATAATAATTATTTAATAACCTATCTATGTTTTCTTTATTTTTAGCCCATACTAATCCTAAAACAAATGGTAAACTACTATTATACCACCAAAATCCATATCCTAGTTTTATAGCTAGAACAATATAGAAAATAATTAACACTGTATTCACTAATATCGCAATTATTTTATTACTAAACACTCTAAATGATATATAGAAAAATATATACATTAAAATAATGATATCAACAAACCAACCATTATATATTACTGTGCTTCCTTTCTTAAATAAATCAATAAAGAATGAGTTTGATAGCTCTTGACCATTTATTTTTCTATAGATTAAATATATAGTAGAAATAAATACGAATGGAATTAAAATTTTAGATAATCTTTTAACTAAAAAATTATCTAGATAATTTTCTTTTCTTTCATTCTGTACATATAGACCATACCCCGATAAAAAGAAAAAAACTGATACTATATACGTTCCCATATAGCCAAAATTCGAAAATTCTTCTCCTGTAGTTATCCATTGTGATAAATGATGAAACACTATTCCTAAAGCTAAAAAACCTTTTAATCCTGTTGTAGATTTTACACCTAGATAATCAGTATTGACTGGTAATAAATATACAAATATTGAAATTATCAATAATATAAAAATATCCATAACTTCTCCTTCAATTTAAATGATATTTAAATTGTATCATACATTTACAATGAGGTGCAATTTTAAGTATACATTTATTATTCTTAAATACAACATAGCATATTAACCAAAAAAAGCTTTAGCTCATCTAACCAGTGAACTAAAGCTCTTATTATTATATTAATTCTTTTTATAGTATCTTGTTGATTCTGAATAAATCACAGTTGATAATCTATTTACCTGGAACCCACGCTCCGTCATTTCCTACGTAGTAACGACCGTTATCTACTCTGCTGTTTGTTACCATTCTTCCGTCTGATCCTAACCAGTAGTTTCCTGCCCATGCATTTCTTACTGCTGAATTATTTTTATAGAAATACCAAGATCCACCTTCTTTTTGCCATCCTGATTTATTTCCGTAGCCTTTTATCCATGCTCCGTCATTTCCTACGTAGTAACGGTTGTTATCTACCCAGCTGTTTGTTACCATTCTTCCGTCTGATCCTAACCAGTAGTTTCCTGCCCATGCATTTCTTACTGCTGAATTATTTTTATAGAAATACCAAGATCCACCTTCTTTTTGCCATCCTGATTTATTTCCGTAGCCTTTTATCCATGCTCCGTCATTTCCTACGTAGTAACGGTTGTTATCTACCCAGCTGTTTGTTACCATTCTTCCGTCTGATCCTAGCCAGTAGTTTCCTGCCCATGCATTTCTTACTGCTGAATTGTTTTTATAGTAGTACCAAGATCCACCTTCTTTTTGCCATCCTGATTTATTTCCGTAGCCTTTTATCCATGCTCCGTCATTTCCTACGTAGTAACGGTTGTTATCTACCCAGCTGTTTGTTACCATTCTTCCGTCTGATCCTAGCCAGTAATTTCCTGCCCATGCGTTTCTTACTGCTGAACCATTTTTATAGTAGTACCAAGCATCACCGCTTTTTACCCAACCATTTTGAGCATGTTGAGCGTGTTGAGCACGTGGTTTATATTGTCCATTTGATTTACTGATTTCACATGCTATTCCATCACCATCTCTATCTAGATGTCTTGAATAACCATCTTCTCCTACTCGAATATCTCCATACCCTTGGTTCCACGCTTCTTTACAACTATGGAATGTAACTGCTTGTGCCTGTGGACTTGCTACTTCTCCTATACCTGCTACTAATGACGCAACCGCCACAATACTTAATAATCTTCTTTTTTTATTCATTAATATGCTCTCCTTTATTTCATTATATTGATATAATACTACATAATGTATACATTCTCAAATATAATCATAAAGGAGATTTCAAATAAGTAATACATATTTTCAAAAACTAGGTTGTCTATATAAAAAACTCGAATCTAGCTTATCCTAGACTCGAGTTTTATTGTTATTTAATTTATATATTCGAATGGAAAGATATCTTCTTCCCAATATAATTAACTCAGCACTTTTTGATCTTCTTTACTTAATATTAAAGTTTTTCAGTACGATACTAAATGTAGTTAAATTGTGTAGTAACGCTAGTAAGTTAGATGGTAATACGTTTATTAGTCCTAGGAATATTAGTGAACTATTAATCGATACCGTACTCTTAACATTGTTACTCATCTGCGCACGTAGTTTTTTTGAAACATCCGATAATAGTAATAATGAGTTTAGTGAATCTGATTTTAGAACAACATCACTGATTTGTTTTGAAAGATCAGCACTTTCACTCATAACGATACTTACATCACTTTCTGATAATGCTGCTGAATCGTTTAGACCGTCGCCTATCATTAGAACTCGACGTCCTTTTTCTTTTTCACTCTTAATATACTCAAATTTCGTTACCGGTGTCATACTTGTATGTACTTCATCAAAAGTTACATCACTTAAAATTTTCTTCGTTCTTACTTCGTTATCCCCTGTTAGTAAAACAACTTTTTTACCGTTATTTCTAAGTTCAGTTAATACCTCATTCGCTTCATCTCTTAGCGGTATATCTACGCAGAAAATCGAAATTAATTGTCCTTTATACCCTAAGAATAATAGGTTATATTGTTCTTGTTTCTCAGCAATTATTTGTTTTTGTTCGTCTGTAACAACTACATTTTCATCTTTTAATAATTGTCTACTTCCGATAACAACTTTTTCACCATCAATATGAGAAACTATACCTTTTGATGCGATGTGGTATAACTCCGTATGCATTTCTTCATGCTCAATCCCATCTTCTTCAGCCTTACTTACAACAGCACTAGCAATCGGATGATAGATATGTTCTTCTAAGCACGCTCCGATTTTTAATACTTCTTCATAAGAATATCCATAAAATGGTAGCACCTCTTGAATATATGGTTTAGATACCGTTATTGTTCCTGTTTTATCAAAAACAAATGTATCAATATCTTCATATTTATCAAGAGTTACAGAGTTTTTAACTACGATTTTTTTATCTATTAAGTTTTTAATAGTAGTTAAATACGCCACCGGTGTTGATAATTTCAGCGCACATGAATAATCAACTAATAGGAACGAAATTGCCTTAGCAAATGATCTAGTAAATAAATACGTAAGTCCCATCGCTAAGAAGTTATATTTTACGATACTATCCGCTAGTTTTATATATTTGTAGTGGTATGTATCTTCTCTACTTTCAGAATCTTTCATTAATTGGATAAGATGATGAATTCGACCGTTAACTTGTGGATTTTCGACTTTAATCTTAACTTCACCGTTAACAACTATAGTATTAGAATAAACTTTGTCTCCGATATTTTTGACAATTGGGAAACTTTCTCCAGTTAATGAACTTTCATCAACACTAGCCCCCTCAGTCATCACGACACCATCGAATAGAATTTCATTCCCTTCTGAAACTAAGATTACATCATCTTTTCTAACTTCTGAACAAGTTATCTTTCTATTTCCTTCTTCTTCAACAAGCCATACTTCTTTATCCATAGAAGTTAAACTTTGCTCAAGAACTTTTACAGATTTTTTCTCAGACCAATTGTTAAGTGATTCCCCTAGTTCTAAAATAAACATAATAGAACTTGCTGTATCTCTCGCACCCGTCGCTAATGACACAAGGATTGCCGCAGAGTCGAGTGTTTCCATAGTAACTTGCTTACGTGCTAGTAGTTTTAATGTGTCTTTCAAATACCCCGAAGCTTTCCACCATGTGTGAATCGCTCTTAGTGGAAGTGGTACGAATAATTTTGACATTGCACGCCAAAACAGAGCATCCATTATTATCGAATAAGGACTTTCCTCGGCTTTAGCTACTGGATTTTCATAACAATTTTTTACTTTTTCTTTATCAACTAATTTAAAGAATTCTTGTAAACAACTGCTACTTCCTTCTTTAAAAATAACAACAAAAGTGTACTCATCTTGATAAAAGTCCACTTTTTTTATGTTTTCGATTTTGGCTGCTCGTTTTTTAAAATATACTTTCACATCTGGTGTTAAGCGAAAGTCAGCTCTAACCCTAGCTCTGCCACTTGAGAGATGTAGTATTTTAAAATCCATCTTATTTTGCCTCTAATTCTTGAAGATTACTTTCTCTTTTTTCTTTTTCGTATAAGTCTTTAGCATCTGCTACTACATCATCAGCATGTTGCTTGATATTTGAAACAGTTCCTTCTACACCGTCTTTTGCTTTATATAATTTTGATAAAACAACTGAGTAACCTTTCTTAGCATCTTTACTTGATAAAAGTTTAAGACCGAAAGTCCCGAATGCTACTCCTCCTGCAAATACCCCTGGTGTTTTAAGCGCTGCTTTAGCAACTTTTAACGCTTTAATTGACATATTCAATTCCTCCTTATAAATATATTATTATAATTCAATTATATCACTTTGCTAATTATATGTAAATCTAAAGATATCAAGCTTTCATCTGTCATTTTTAATATTTTATCAATTTTTTGACTCTAAAATATTTTTACTTTTCCTTAAACTTGTATAGTCAAAAATTAACATTTTATTTTCTTACTGATAATTTTACAACCCTTGTTTTTACAGTATTTAGGTAGATATTTATTTTTTTCTTTAGAAAAATTAACTCTAAAATTATATATTTTCTAACATTCCCTCACGCAACTTAACTCTCCATGGTAATTTTTCTTCTCTATACTGTAGTGAACATAGTTGTTTATCAATGTGCAATATATAATTATTATTTATATTTTCTATCTTTTTTCAACATTAGAAATTCAGTTCTCTCACTACATATTTGTATTAGAAATGTTTTTAATCAATCGACAGGCTATTTATGTTATAATAACTATGTTAAAGACTGAGGAGAATTCGACAAAATCGATTTTACCAAAATCACGATTTTCGAACCACCTTCTTTATGATTAAAAAATAGATTATACCTAGAATAAGGAGAAACTTATGATTTATATTATTGGTCTTGGACCGAATGATAGTTCAAACATTAAAGAAAATATTAAACAACTTTTGCTAAATAACACGAATGCTAAAGTTATCGCACGTACTAAAGAACATCCTGCGATTTCTTTTTTAGAAGAAAACAACATCGAATTTGAAACTTGCGATAGATTTTATACAGAAAGCGAAAACTTCGAGAATACTTATAACGGTATCGCGAATTATATTCTTGAAGTTGCTGAAAATAATGATGTGATGTATCTTGTTCCTGGACATCCGATGGTTGCCGAGTTAACTACTCAGCTTCTAATAAATAGCGGAAAAGATGTTAAAATCGTTGGTGGCGAGAGCTTTTTAGATTCTTGCTTCAATGCTGCGCAATTCGATCCTGTGGAAGGATTTTCTCTTGTAGATGCCACTGCATTAGAAACGTTAAGACAGGTTAATCCACTACAACACCTGCTTATAACTCAATGTTATGACGATTTAACTGCAGCTAATGTCTCTGACGAGCTTATGTCGTTCTATCCTTATGATCATGAGGTTACAGTTATTGAACAAGCTGGCGCTGAAGATGAAAAAATTTACACAGCACCTCTACATGAACTTTCTGCTGCGGTTGGTGAGGAAGTGAATAATCTACGTGCTTTATATATCGCACCATTAAAAGATGGTCTTAGCTTTAATATCAAGGACTATACTAAAGATTTTGATGAGAATGATGATACTACAGAAACTGATTTAGTAGAAAAATTAGAAAAACTTGTCGCAAGTCTTAAAACTAACCTTGATAGAGAAGAAGACTATACAAGTGACAATTCAAAACTACTAGCTGAGATTATCAATACATCACTTGATTTTACAATCGCTAGCGACAACTACTACGAACTTAGTGATATCCTTTCAGAAATGAAAGCAGATAGACAAAAATAATTTTATTATAAGGACATTAATATGGATAAGGTATTAGCTTTTAGCAAAAAATTATTAAAAGAAGTTATAGATAAAAATTCAATCGTTGTTGACGCTACTGCTGGAAATGGAAATGATACGTTGTTTCTAGCAAAAACTTCAGCAAAAAAAGTTTATGCATTTGACATCCAACAACTTGCAATTGAAAATACAACAAACATTATTAAAGAAGCTGAACTAACTGATAAATGTAAGATTGTTCTTGATTCGCACTTTGAATTTGATAAATATATAGATGAAAAGATTCGTGCTGTTGTCTTTAATCTAGGATATCTTCCAAATGCTGATCACGAGATTACAACACTTGCCGAGACTACACTTGCTACTATTAAGAAATTTTTACTACATCTAGAAGTCGGTGGTAGAATCATCATCGTTGTCTACTGGGGACATGAAAATGGTAAGGTAGAAAAAGAAGCATTGTTAAACAAACTTCAAAACCTTGATCAAAAAGAAGCAGAAGTGCTAATTTATCAATTCATAAATCAGAAAAACAATGCCCCATTTATTATTGCAATTGAAAAAAGAAAGGAAATCTCATGCGAGAAATAGAAATAGAATTTAAAAACTTACTGACAGAAGATCAATACGATGCATTATATAAGAAATACAACCTAAATAATTCTGAAGAAATAATTAACAAAAATTTCTACTATGATGATGCAGATGAAAGTTTTAAAAAAATCGGAGCTGCACTAAGAATTAGATATACTAACAAAAAAACAGAGATGACTCTAAAAATAAAAGGTGAAACTCAAAACGTTGAAATAAACGTACCACTTGATGAAAGATATCCAAAAGAACCAACGGTACTGCCGATTTTGCCAAATGAAATCATAGCAGAGCTAGAGCGAATGAACATGAAAATTAAAACTCCGATGTTAATTCAAAAAATAGAAACATTAAGACACGAAGTAACTTTAGAAGGGGGATTGCTAGTTCTTGATCAAACAACATTTATCAACGATATTGTCGATTACGAACTAGAATTCGAGACGAAAGATTATGAAACAGGGTTAGTTGCATTTGAGAAATTATTAGAAGAAAATGATATAGCTAAAAATCCCGCAAAACCAAAAATAGCAAGAGCTGTTGAGTATTCAAAACGATAACCTAAAAAAATTAATAGAATCAATTATAATTTAGGTTGTGAGCAAAGCACTATGAATATTTCTATCTTACTAAGCTATTAAAAAATTAAACACGACCTCCCTTATGAAAATTACTCAAAACAATAACTTTTGAGTAAATTCATATTGGAGGTTTTTATTATATTTGTTTAGAATTTATAATGTGTCCCCTATACTGAACTCAAAATGGAAATTTTAACCCCTTTTTCCATTTTGAATAACAAAAAAATCTGGGAAACCACATATCACTTTTGATTCAGTTCCCAGATTTTTTTGTTTTTGAATATAAAATACCTCAATCAACAAGTTGTTATTTGTCATTTGTATATACATGGTGTGGAGAGCAAGTTGTATTTCTTCCTACAAAAACTCCTAGTCTTCTTTAAACTCAACACCATTATCTTTTAATTTTTTAATAATACCTACTCCGATACCCTCTAATTTTTTCAGTTCTTTTTCTGTATAACATTCGATAATTTCTTTATTATATAATTCAGCATCGATAAACTTGTTCAATTGTTTTTCCATACCTTTGAAGATAGGATCTTCTTTCATCATTTCCTTGGAAATATTTAGACGACCTTCTACTATCAGAATTGTTCTTCTTTCTATTTCTTCTATATAGAATTTTTCTAACAATTCATAATGGTATTTATTAGTCAGATATTCTTTAGCAATACCCGCTGAAAAGGTCATTTCAAAATATTTTTCCTTATTAACACCTTTCATATCACGAGGATTTCCGACTATATAATCTAGAACTTTATTGAATCCACCTTTAAATATATCACCTACATACTTATTAAGTTTTTTAAGTTTAGTCATATAATAATGTGCTTCATCAAATTTTTCTTGATTTATACTAAAGATACTTAACAGTAAAAGTGTGGCTTCTGAATCTTCATAGTCAAAACAATCGATATGATCCATCAATAAATTTTCTCTATCCAAACGAACATACATAAGAGTCAAGAGATCTATAACCTCATGGAAATCTGTTGGATTCGCCATCAACATAAGTTCATATAGTTTCGCAGCTTCTTCATTCATTCCAGCCTTACTATAATATTCAGCCAGAACATCCGCTATTATCATCTGTTCAGCATCTTCATCATTATCTGAATACATGATATCCTCTTCTAGCTCAACAGCCCTATCTAGAGCATCTCTATTCCCCTCATGAAGTTCACGTAAGGCACTTATTTTGTCAACAATACTCATATCCCCTTCATCTATCGCATCAACAAGATCGCTAAGAGATGCATCTATCTCATAATTCTCTTCGACCAAATTGTAAATACTCTCAAATACTTCGGTAGCCTCTTCTTTACTTGGAAAATTCTTACCTTCCGTTTTTAAAAATTCTTTCAACAATATATCGAATTCTCTATCTCTTTTTACCATAAGTCATCCTCCATAAGCTCCATCTGGATATCAAACTCACTATCATCAGCGAACATTACACCATTTAAATGTAGGTTCCTGATTGTCCCCCTACCTAAACCTTTTATTTTAAGAAACTCTGACTTTGTGATTTTCAAGAAATCCTCTTTCGTTAACAAAAAGTTCTCATGCATAATTTTTAATTCTGTATCTCTAATCGCCATAAACGATCTATCACGTTTCATATCAGAAACTGTTATTTCCTTGCAAGCTGCATACTTATCCAGTTCGTCTCCAATTATATATTCACTTTCTCTGACATGCATAAGGAAGTCGAAATAGTACTCTTTACTTATGAAATAATCAAATTTTAAAACTACATTAAGCGCTTCTAGATACTTACAATCATCATCTGTACTGAATTCTATCAATTTAGGATTAGCAATTCTATCTAACACATCCGAAATATATTTATTATTTTTTATCAATTTATTATAAAATGCTACAGCCTCTTTTTCCTCACCTTTCATCAGATGATAAAAAACTTTTGATAATAAAATTACATCATCATTTTTACCACTTTTAGTCAAAAGTTTATAGTAGTGGTTAAGCATTGTATAATCATTTAATATAAGACTGGCTACTATAAAATTATGATACATCGGTATTAAAAGCTCATCATCCATATCTAAAGACATATAAAACGGCTGATAAGCATCCCAAACTTTATTGTATAGCTTATTACCTAAATAAAATTCCGCAAGGTGGTGACAAACTATTAAATGAAGGTAGTTAATCGGGAATAGTTTACCATCTACAAAACCTTCTTCAAAAGTATATACTTCATCTTTTAGTCCTATTAACGCTAATTCTATTTCATATTCCGCACAATCTTTACTAACAATTTCCCAAACTCTAGCATCCACATTATACTTAGATAAAGCTATCGCATCTTCAATATTAATCGCGTATTTAGGATCTTCACGATTCTCAATAAATTCCGCAAAAAGTCTCATTGACTCCTTAAAATCAGATTCAACATCTTTAGAAGAGAATTTAATCTTACCATAACCTTTATTAAGCTCAAAATCTCTATAAGTTGTATTTCTTATTCCTGTATATCCTTTTTTGTTGACAGGAAATTTTATAATTTTTGTATTATTCATGTCTGCTCCCTCCTTTTTTTCTTGAGTAAATCTATAAAATTTACAGCGATTTTTACAATCAGCTTATGTATTAAAATCTTTATAAAATTCACTACCCTTCAACTTTATTCTACATCAAAATACAATATAATACAAACTTAAAACCACCAAATAATCATATACATAAAAATATAAAAAAATTTAAAATAATTAAAATAAACTAAAAATTTTATCCACTGACTAACATATAAAAAAAGCCAATTGAACTGAACCTTCAATTGGCTTTCGTGTTGGAATTTGATAGACATCATTCACTTCTTATAGTCTATCCCATGTTTTAGCTATTGACCCAGCATAAATCATCTTCACTTATGTCTAATATCAATTGATACCTTGCCCGAAAGGAGGTGGTTGAATGGAGATAGACATTACCCAAATTCTTGTTAATTATTATCAGAAATACTAATCCTAATATATAATATTATCCTCTTAATTTATATCAACTTACTTTTAGACACAGCTCATAAATTCCACTCTATACGTGATTTTCACCACTAATCTGATTAAAATCAAAATTAGAGCTTATATTAAAAAGTATTATTACTTCCTATTCACTTGTCTATACTTTATCATATATTTCTAGATCATGTCAAACAATTTTCATTTAAAATCACTATTCTTTTTCTTAACAACCACCTTTTTTATTTTCCATTTACATAATTTTAAAAATACAATTTTAATCTTAACATCAATAAGAAAATCTTTTCTAAGATAACTTCTAGTGCTATAATAAAGGTAGGCTACTGCCCCGAAAGGGAGGTGGTTACATGTACGATATAATCGTCCAAATTCTTGTTGGACTATTTGTAGGAATTATTCTCCTATTTATAGAATATTTTTATTTCCTAAATGATAAAAACAACAAGAGAAGGTAGCCCTATTTAGGCACGACGTACATGTTATTCACTCATGTATGAATATCTATTCTCATACAAAGTGGTATGTTAATACATATAAAAAAGCAACTGAAGGGCAATTTCAGTTGCTTTTCGTGATCACATGTGAATATAATCGTCCAATTCACTTATCTATATTCTACCATATATCTTTTCTAGTTGTCAATTAATTCAAGGGTCTGATATAGTAGTATATTGCATAAAGAATGCATTACTTTAAACTATGAATTGTAACACTCATAAAATAGAATTAACTTATATAAACATTACAACTTAAATTTTTTCTAAAAATTAGAGACTCAAAAATCGCGATTTCAATTAACGAATCATCATCAAAAAATTCATTAAGTATCTGAAAAACTCTTATGAAGAAAGTTTAGTTATCAATAAACCACTTCTTCTACGCATTTTCATTAATATCTAGGATTCTTTGAATACATCTAAAAACTTATTGCAATTACTCTTCCCCATATACAAAATCATTGTTCTTTTCAAATTCTTTGAATGTAGGGAGGTTTTTATCTTTCTCTGAAATAATCGCTTTTAATAAATCAATCTGCCAATCAATTCCAAGATCTTTATCATCAAATATTATACCTGTATCTGCTTCTACATTATAATAATTATCACACTTATACATGAAGTTAACATTAGGTGTTAAAGTCGCAAAACCATGAGCAAATCCTCTAGGAACTAAAAGTTGTCTTCTGTTGTGTTCTGAAAGGATAAAACTCTCCCACTGTCTATACGTAGGACTGCCTTTTCTAAGATCCACAACAACATCTAGTACTTCACCAGTCACTACACGAATAAGCTTTGTTTGCGCAGCATTTCCTCTTTGAAAATGTAAACCACGAATAACACCAGATTCAACTGATAATGAATGATTGTCTTGAACAAAATTAAAATCTATACCTAGTTTTTTATATTTCTCTTCAGAATAACTCTCCGTAAAAAATCCACGTTCATCTTCAAAAACATCAAGCTCTATTATTTTCACATCTTTTAATTTCGCATCAAAAACCTTCATTCCAAACTACTCCTATTCCATGATTAGACAAATTCTTTTCACTCTTAATTATACTGTATTTAGTGCTATTTTTCTAATGGAAATTTTAGTAGCTTCCTTCAACAATCACAAACCTTAATAAATAAAGTTACAGAAAAGATACCATTTCTATGAAATTTCAGACTAAATGTTATCATCCCTTAAACAAAATTCCTCGTTTATTTTTATAATTATCAGGGTTATAACCTTTAATATTTGAAAATAGTCTTCTTCATGGTCCTCAAGATTTATAGGGTTTTTCCCATGAGAATATTTATTTCTTAATGCTGGCCCATTATCAAACAAGCGATCGTTTAATAAAAAGTTCAAATACTCTTGTTCTTGTCTAGAAAACAACTTCGATTCACAAATTATTTTTCCATTTAAAATAAGTGAATCTAATACAGGACTATTTTTATAATAATTAATACATATTACTTTATTGTAATAAAAGTCCTTAAGAATTTTAGTAATATCTTCTTCAAAACGTATGTATCCTTGTTCATTTTTATAGATGATATTTCTTTCAATTAATGAAGTGATTAGAACTCTATTATAATCTGGAAAATCAGATATCAGAACATTCTCATTAACTATTAATTCTTCAAAGTTAGAGTATGATGCTTTATTTTCAATATACCCCAGCTGAGATTGATCTGAAAATAAATATTCCGAGATATTTAACAATTCTCGATCTTCTATATAACCATACTTTCTCTCGAAAAAGCTAGGTATATCCTCTATTAAAGGACTATTTCTAGAAATCTCCAGTAGTTCTCGATCTATTTCTCCATTTTCAATATAAACATTGAACTGACTTAATATAGAATCTATCTCTGAACATACTGTTCTTACTTTCTCCAAGAATGTAGAATTCTCTGATGGTATTGAAAGATTAAATCCTTCCACGCCAAACTCATTCCACAAATACTCTTCAAAAAACCATTTAAATATATTCTCCAATCTCTTATCAAACTCTGTAAGAACCTGACAATACAACTTAATTTGCATTAAAGATAACATATTCTTAAAATTAAAAGCTAATCCTATGTTATATCTTTTAATTCCTTTTACACCTGCAAATTTTTCTAAAAATCCAAGTTCATATTCTTTAGATGGGAGAGTTAATCTATTATGATAATCTACATATTCAAATAAATATATAAAATTATTAAGTAATGTAGCATTATCTAAGTTGTCTTTTACCCATAACCGACTATAAGTTACCTTATAATTTAATAAATCTTCATCAAAAACACGGATAGCTTCCTTAATATTAGAAAAACTAACTGTTAAATTATATAATAAGCCAGATTCACTAATACTATCTTTTTCAACAATCTCTGAGTATCTTCTTTTTGCCTTCAAACGAATCTTATCAGAAATAGGGAACTCTTTTCGACTTCGTGATTCATACAAAAGTTCGAGATAATTAGGATTAGCTCCTTTTGAATTAATATAATTCTCAATTATAGTTAGCTGATCTTCTAATAATAGTGACTCGGGAATATAATACTTTATTTCTTTTTGCACCAAATAATGTTTTATTAGAGCCACCGCTGTTAGTTTTGAATGTTTCATATAATCGCTAATCTCACTATCAAAATATTTTACAATTGATTGGTGAATTAATAATAAATATATTGATACATTAAACTCATATAATATACTTGTAAATTCTTCATTCTTAACCTTTTCGTATACTTTGAAACGTGAAAACAACCTCCAAAAATCCTCTTGATATTGCCTACTAATTTTATTATAGAAAGATTTAATTTTTAAAATATCAAGATTATGAAAATACTTCGCAATAATCGGCATAAATTTACTAACTTTTGATTTCAAATCACTATAATATCCATCTTCCCATGTATTTAATCTTCCCTGAGAATCAAATAACAGAGAAATATTATACAATTCAAGAATATAATTTATATCATCATGACTACTATTTTCATCAAATGAATTAATTACTTTCTCAGCTTTTTCTAGGTACCAACCTATACTCATATCATTTTTACCATAATATTTAACTCCATTATATAAAAAGCTCATATACTGTACCTCCTGTAAATTTTATTAGATTATCTCTCCTGTAAAATTAATCATATTAATTTCTTTTCTTCTATCTTCTTCTTTCCAAAGTCTTTAGTAAAATCAGACTCTATTTTTTCTTGAATTGCTTTCAGTTTAACTTTGCTTTTACCTAAAGATTTAGCCATCATTTTCATAGGAAAATTTATATTATTATATTCTAAAACTCAAATACAATATTATTTTCTTCTCTTATATTATACCCTTCTAATTCTAATTTATCTAAACTTAAACTCTCGCTAAATAATCTATTAATCCCATCACCAACAAATAATGACTGCACCCTTGATATTTATATTTTCTCAGTGCTCACTAATTCATAATCCTTTCATTAATAAAAACATATGTTTTTTACTATATTGATTCTCAATAATTTTCTCAGGTTTTATGCTTTCTACAAAGCTTCCTTTTATCTTTTCATTAAAATTCTCATCCCTGATCTTCATTAAACTTTGTTATTTCTTCACTAGCGTCACCTATACTATAAATAATATTTGCTTATATTGACATAAGTATATCAAAATACATTTTCAGGAACAATAATTATTATATATTTTACCTAACTAAAACATTAACAATTAACTCAGATTCAAAAAACATGCCCCCCCTAAAAAGGAGTGGTTTTCTCTTCGGATATAACCCTTTGTTTCTAACACGTACCTCAAAGCGTTGGCTTTCACATTCGCTCAAGCCCTATTGTATTTTTATGCCCACTCCCCGTTAAATGGGTTTATCTATTTTTTCTTATTTTCAAATAGATTTGTATATTATTTTGTTGTCAATTTATCTATTGGAATGTCATGCGTTTCTTGTTCTCTGATATATTTTCTTATTGTACTTTCATTCATACCTACAGTACTTACATAGTATCCTTCTGCCCAAAATTTTCTATTACCATACTTATATTTAAAAATCAATCGAATTTGACGAAGAACCGAAATAGAAAAAATTTCTCTACTCTACTTTATCAATTATTGTTTTTATCCATTCTATAAACTCCTTATTGAATTATATACAAAACTAATGTAAACTATTATTTAAGAAAAGAAAGAAATCTTATTAAATATTGCGAGGTAAAAAAAAATAGAAACTCAGACTTTTAATTTATTTATAACTATCAGCAGCTTATTAGCTAATATTATTACAATAATTAGTTTTTTAAAAAACTCTAATCAAACATCTAATTATTTCATACAGCAAAATCAAGTTAATATTAATAATTACAATACTCCACAAAGTATCAATGACTATGTTTATTCTCAAAATAAACAGACTATAAATAAGATTATATCGTATTTTTTTCATATAATTTTTATAATTATTTTTATATATAACCTTTATATTGAAATACATAACATTATGGAAACTAATGCTATATTAACTAAATTTGCTACTGCTATGAATACTATTTTCATTAGTATTCTAACTATAGTAAATAATTCTATATTTTCAATGACTCTTCTAATTATATTATTTTTCTTTAGTAGCAATATAATATTTATAGTTTCAAAAAACTACAAATTATTAAGTATTCACTCTATTATAATGTTGTCTTTTATATATTTAGCATATAATATAAAAAAATTTGATAAAATAAAATTTAATATCAGTAAGATTAAAATAACCAATGTGAACAATAGTACGATTATCAATTACATATTGGAAATACTAGTTAAAATTAGTCCTGTTTTACTAGCTATATATTTAATATGTATTTATTGGGGTTATATTGAGCAATTTATAAAAAAAGATTATAATTTAAATCTTATTAAAGATAAAATAAAAATATCTAGTTTTTATTTTCTTTGTTTACTATCAATTGTCATCAATTTAATATTCTACTACTATCTTTAATCTTTCTTTTCTCTTTCTTTTCTCTTTCCTATAAAAATTCCTTAATACTATATATAGTAAATACGGTTGATAATAAATATCAGCCGTATTTAAATTTATAAAAAAATAGAAAAGAATGTAAAATTCCCGCTATTTCTGATAAACTAGCTATCTTGTATTTAAATAAACATCGCTTTATATGTAAAGGTTGTCGTAAATCCTTTACAGCTGAAACTACTGAAGTTAGGAAGAATTCTAAAACTTCTAAAAATCTACGAGCTGGCATTATTAAAAGATTATCTAAAGAGGATACTTCAAAAGAAATAGCTGAGTCTTGTTCTGTATCTACTAATACTGTGTTAAGAATACAATGCGATCTAGCTAAAACTCTAGAAAGACCTAAAATTTTACCTTATTATATGTGCTTTGATGAGGTTTCTTCTACTTCTGATAGTATAAGTAAAATGAGTTTCGTGTATGCAGATGCGTTAACTAATAAAGTGCAAAATATACTTCAAGGAAGAACTAATAAAATTATAAAAGACTACTTCTTATACTATTCTTATCAAGAACGTTGTAAGGTTAAGGCAGTAGCTATTGATATGAATTCAGGTAATAAAAATATCATTAGAGAACTTTTCCCTAATACGAAGATAGTTATTGATAGGTTCCATATCGTTCAGTTAGTTAATAGAGCTTTTAATAAATGAGTTTCATTTATGAACAGTATTAAAGATAAAAATAAAGAGTTATACAGGCAATTGAAATGTTATTGGAAAAACCTTCTTCCTAGCTATGATGAATTAGATAATGGTACTCACAAGAAGTTTAAATACTTTAAGTACATCACTACCAAACAGAATATCGTCAACTACCTAATTAAGCAAGATCCTCAGCTTTATAAGTATTATTGGCTTATTCAAGAACTAAGGAAAACTCTTGAGAAAGATGATTTTGATAGGTTTAAAGCTTTAATTAACGATAAATCTACTTTACCTAGATATATGTTTACAGCTATTAAAACACTTATAAAATATAAAAGACAGATTAAAAATACTATGTACTACAATGGCTATCTAATGGGCCTTTAGAGGGAATTAACAATAAAATAAAAGTTATCAAACGTATTTCTTATGGATATAGATCTTTTAGTAACTTTAAAGCTAAAATACTCCTTGTATTTAGCCTATTTACACCTTCGGTTACTAATAAGAAACCTAGATATTCAAAAGAAAAGCGTCAAGCTATTCTCACTAAAAAGAAAGAAATAAGATTAAAACGAAAAAATAGGGGAAAAGCTATACTACTTAATATAGCATAGCTTCCTCCTAATTTTCAAAATCAACCGTACTTGACAAAGAACCCTGATTGTAAGTGCCTTGATATATATTACAAGAAATTATTTTCTAGACTCTACTGGGCAGTAACTAAATTTACTAAAATCTCGTTGATTATAATATTTACTATCATATCCCAAATGATGATGGTCAATTAACATCGGATAAAGAGTATTTCCTATTTTTCCGCATATCACCCTTAAGCCACGTTTCAAGCCTAGTTGATATAATTCTAAATCTTCTAATTGTCCGTTACTATATTCTACATTATCAATATTTTCTAATAAATCATTATTCTTAAGTTCTGAATGAATACTTTCAATGGCTGAAAAATACTTTGTCTTAGCTTCTCTTGATCTCTTACCACCTAAATCGTTTATAGCATGACAGTGTACTAGTTGTCCATTCCAATTTTCATAGACGTAAGGAATTAACTCATACATAATATAAATAAAGTTATCCCAAAATTCTTCTTCTGTTTCTGTAAAAGTTGAAAACTCACGATTAGAGAAACCTTTTATCCAATTTTTATAGGAAAATGAAATAGACACATGGTTTTTCTTCAAAGGAGTTCTATTTACAATATTCTTTTTAGGTGCTTTTGTATTTTTTACTTTTCTCGCCATTTAATCGCCATCCATTTGACTTAAATAATAAGTAAAAATAACTTTATCATCTAAACTTTCATACCCATTTTGTAGAGGACTTAATTCTCCTCTAGCTTTTATCCAAGGGTCTTCTTGATGAGTAATACTTTCTAATTCATTTGCACTATATCCACCATAAACATCCCACACTTGATTTAATACATCTAACATATCATCAGTGTACTTACTTTCATCCACTGTTTTTTGTCTAATTTCATTGTATCCGTAATCTTTAAACTCTCGATAAATAGAATATACAACAGGGCCATGAACCCAGGCTTTAATATCTTCTGTGAACAGTTTATTTGTCAACTCCTCTTCAGAATCATTCATAAGAGTTAAATACCATGAATAAGCATAGTAAACTAATTTTTGAATTTTTTTAGGCGACATGGATTCTTTACTTAAAAACCAGTTCGCAATATCTAACGCTTCCATTCTTTTTACCTCCTAGTAATCTCCTGCATATATTATACACGATTTCTTAATAAAAAATCCAATAATTACCTTTATCTTCCAAAAATATTTTTTAAACTGTTAATTCCCAAAGTAGATTCCAGTTCAAATAAATAACTGGAATTTGACCTGAAATCAATTTTTTAACTAAAACTTAAATTTGGAATAGTCAATCATAAGAAATATTTATCTAACTTTATTACATTATATAAAATTTTTTCATTATCATCTATTCTCAACCTTATGCAACTGAAACATCCCAGTACATAAAATCTTCAATCGGGACTTCTCTATTTGTGGTTTTTGCAGTACTCATCAAATAACTTGGGATAATTTCACTTTCTAATATCGTTTTATCATTTAGCATAGTTATAAATTCTTTTAAATCAACAAAATGGATAATTTTTATTCTTCCGTTACTCTTACCCAAAACATTCAAATACTCATCTTTAGAGATTTCAAAATTAAAATGCTGATTTTTATGATTATATGCAGCAAGAATTATTTTTTCATCTTCACTATCATTTTCTCTATACGCAGAAAAATATTTGTCTATAATGGCATCTACAACACAAGGGAAACAACTAATTTTAGAAGATATTATATCATCTAATAACGCTGTCATAAGCATACTCTTTATCCTATCTTCATGCTTGTCCAATATTCTTATTGCATCTTTTATTTCTTTACTAGTTTTCTCATCTATATTCTTATCACTGAGTCCCTTTTCTATTTCCTTAGACCACTCACATTCCACAAATAACTCTCCTCCTTTATTTATCTTATCACTCCAATCATTATAATCTATTTTTGTACTTTTTTCATAATTTATAGAAAATCGTTTTTCTGCTCGATCAGTAATAAAAAAATATATATTCTTCCTTTTTAATTTTCTTTTTTCTACATATTTATTAAAATATTTTTTCACACGAAATAGCACATCAATAATTTCTTTAATAATGGTTATCAACTCGGCTAAATAAGAAACATATTTCATAATATCCTCCTATAATTAACTTTCATATATATTATTAAAAATTTTATCTTTAAATTCTCCTAATGCTTCTTGCCATGTTGGGATTTCAAATCCTGTTTTCTTAGTTTTTTCTAAATTCATAATTGAATATTTCGGTCTATTTGCTTTTTGTGGAAAATCCTTAGATTCAATCGGTACTACTTCTACATCTTCATCTTTTAGAATTTCTTTTGCAAATTCATACCATGAACAGCTATTATCATTTGATAAGTGATATGTTCCGTATTCTACATTATTTTCTACTGAATAGACCATGAACTCTGCCAATGTTTTTGTCCACGTCGGTCTTCCGAATTGATCTGCTACAATTGTTAATTTATCACGATCTTTAGCTAATCTTTGCATTGTATATACAAAGTTATTTCCATATTCTCCGAATACCCATGATGTACGAATTATATAGTATTTTTCTAATAATTCTCGTACTGCATTTTCACCTTCTAATTTTGCTCTACCATATTCGTTTTGTGGATTAGTTTCATCTTCAGGTAAATATTCTGTTTCAGAAGTTCCATCAAAAACATAGTCAGTACTGATATATACAAAAGTTGCCCCACATTCTTTAGCTGCTAAAGCAAGATTACGTGTTCCTTCTGCATTTACTTTGTGATTAGCTTCACGACCAATATCTTCAGCATTATCGACAGCTGTATACGCCGCACAGTGATAGATTACACTAGGATTTAATTCCTTAACATATCTGCTAACCAAGTCTTTATCTGTTATGTCTAATTCTTTTGTTGTCGTAGCTACATAAGAAATATCTCTTGAATCTAAAAGATTTCTTAATTCGCTACCTAGTTGTCCATTACTACCTGTAATCAGTATCATTATATTACCTCCTAATAAAAAGCGGAAATTATTCCGCTTTTCTGTTACTGTCCATTTTTAGCATAATTGGCTTCTACTGCTTCTTTTTGTTCTTTCCACCAAGATTCATTTTCTTCATACCAACGGATAGTATCAGCTAGTCCTTGGCGGAAGTTTGTGAACTGTGGCTTCCATCCTAATTCATCGCGTAATTTAGATGCATCTATTGCATAACGCAGGTCATGTCCTGCACGATCATTTACATGCTCATATGCATTCTTATCTTTACCCATAAGTTCAAGTATTAACTCAATAACAGTCTTGTTATCTTCTTCTCCATCAGCACCAATTAAATATGTTTCTCCTATTCTACCTTTTGTTAAGATAGTCCAAACTGCTGATGAATGATCTTCCGTATGAATCCAGTCTCTAACATTCTTACCTTCGCCATATAGTTTCGGAGTAATTCCTGATAGTACATTAGTTATTTGTCTTGGGATAAATTTCTCAATATGTTGATATGGTCCGTAGTTGTTTGAACAGTTAGAAATAGTCGCCTTAAGACCAAATGAACGTACCCATGCTTTTACAAGTAGGTCTGAACCTGCTTTTGTTGATGAGTATGGACTTGATGGATTATAAGGTGTTTCAGCTGTGAACTTCTCTCCCACTCCTTCACCTTTTCCTGGTAAATCTTCACGTAAAGGAAGGTCTCCATATACTTCATCTGTAGAAACATGATGATATCTAACATCATACTTGCGACACGCTTCGATTAAGGCATATGTTCCAATAATATTCGTATGTAAAAATGGATATGGATCTTTTAGAGAATTATCATTATGAGATTCAGCTGCATAGTGAACTACTGCATCAGTCTTACTGACTAGTTTATCTACTAGTTCACCATCTGCGATGTCACCAACAACTAACTCAAATCTATCTTCTGGAAGTCCAGAAAGATTCTCTCTATTTCCAGCATAAGTCAATTTATCCAAGACAGTCACATGTATATCTGGATGATTATTTATAACATAATGTACAAAGTTAGAACCGATAAATCCAGCTCCACCTGTTACTATAATATTCTTCATTATTTTACCTCATTAAAATATTTATTCTTCTAAACTCTATATAGAGAAAACTCCACCAACATAAAGTGGCAGAGCTTTATAATAAAAATCAAAATACCGCTAGTTATTATATCTCTCCATATACAAAATCATTATTTGCTTCATATTCTTTAAATGTAGGATGTTTAGCATCTTTTTCTGATGTAATAGCTTTTGATAAATCAATCTGCCAGTCAATTCCAAGCTCTTTATCATCAAATGCAATTCCTGCATCTGCTTCTGCATTATAATAATTATCACACTTATACATGAAGTTAACATTTGGCGTTAATGTCGCAAAACCGTGAGCAAAACCTCTAGGTACTAGAAGTTGTCTTCTGTTGTGTTCTGAAAGGATAAAACTTTCCCACTGACCATATGTTGGGCTCCCTTTTCTCATGTCGACAATAACATCAAGAACTGCTCCTGTCACCACACGAATAAGCTTTGTTTGTGCAGCGTTTCCTCTTTGGAAATGTAAACCACGAACAACACCAGCTTCAACTGATAATGAATGGTTGTCTTGAACAAAGTTAAAATCTATACCCAGTTTTTTATACTTCTCTTCAGAATAACTTTCCGTGAAAAATCCTCGATGATCACCAAAAACATCCGGCTCTATTATTTTTACATCTTTTAATTTCGCTTCTATTACTCTCATCATTATAACTCCTGTTCAGCTATACGTAACATATATTGTCCGTAATTATTTTTCTTCAACGGTTGTGCCAAGTTAATCAATTGTTCTCTATCGATATATCCCATACGATATGCTATTTCTTCTAAACATGCAACTTTAAGATTTTGACGTTTTTCTATAGTTTCAATAAAATTACTTGCTTCTAGTAATGATTCATGTGTTCCTGAATCCAGCCAAGCATATCCTCGTCCTAAAAGCTCTACATTCAATTCACCTTTTTCTAGGTATACTTTATTTACATCTGTTATTTCTAACTCTCCTCTTGGAGAAGGTTTAATACTCTTAGCAATATCTACTACTCTATTATCATAGAAATACAAACCAGTTACAGCATAATTAGATTTAGGTTTTTCTGGTTTTTCCTCGATTGATACAGCCTTCATTTCCTTATCAAACTCAACAACCCCAAATCTCTCTGGATCATGAACGTGATATCCAAATACCGTAGCACCACTTGGACGACTAGCAGCACGTTGTAGCATCTTGCTAAGTCCACCACCATAGTATATATTATCTCCAAGAATTAAGCATACAGAATCATCACCGATAAATTCTTCTCCAATGATAAATGCCTGAGCTAATCCATCCGGACTTTCTTGAACTTTGTATTCAATATTTAAACCTAATTCATTACCATTCCCAAATAACTCCTCAAAACGTGGAGTATCTGTTGGTGTAGATATTATCAAGATATCTTTAATTCCCGCAAGCATTAAGATAGACATCGGATAATAAATCATTGGTTTATCGTATATTGGCATCAATTGTTTTGATACCGCCTTTGTAAGAGGATATAAACGCGTTCCGCTTCCTCCTGCTAATATTATTCCTTTCATGAAAATCACATCCTTATTTTAGAATAGTTTATTTTTCTTAATTATATCTTTCTTTTTTATATATTATTTTAAAAGCGTTCTAATTTCTTTAACTTTTATAGTTCTTAATACAATATTCATTATAATATACGTAATACCACCAACTCCAATATAAATCAACAGCCCAACTATTCCTTCTAATCCTAACATATATTTACATAACATAATAGCTATAAACATTAGAAGAGATGCACTAATAATTTTTATTAGATCAATATTAAATAATAGATTCTTGTTAATAATATTACGACTATAATACCACTGAATAGCAAATACAAGAATTTCAACCACTACTGAAGTCATACTTGCTCCAATATAACCAAAAAACGGAATAACTGCAATATTAACGACTACACTGACAAAGGCAGGTATTGTTGTTGACAACATAAATTCTTTATTTTTATTTCTAGCCACTAATACTTGATATCCAAGAATATTTGTCCAACCAATGAACATAAGGTTAAATACGATAATATACAAGACATACTTAACATCCTGAAAGTTTTCTCCTAAGAATAGTTTAACAAACACTTCATTAACCGCAATTAATCCAAAAATCATCGGAAAAATTATCATATTATACAAAATAAATGAAAATCTCACCATATTTTGTGCTTCTTTTTCTTTTTTTTCAGAAAGAAGATTCGCTACCCTAGGAAGCATAACAGCACCTAATGAACTAACAACAGTAATAAGAATACTCGTTAGCTTCTGACCTTGTTCGTAAATTCCAACATCCGAATACGATCCTAAAATACCTAATAACGTTTTATCTAATACCACATAAAGCGAGATAGCCACTTGCGGTAAAAACAATAATACGATTGGATGTAGGTTTTTCTTTATAGTTTTTTTATTAAAAGAAGGCCGTTTTATAAATTTCTTCGCTGGTACCCACATTACAAATTGTCCTAAAAAATCGAATAAAACAATTAGAAATGTATAAAGATATAAGTCGTCACTACTTTTAACAAGAGTAAAGATACTAATTACCCCAGATAATTTTACAATAGTATTTCTAAGTGTTATTTTCTTAAAATCTTCTTTCCCTGCGAATAACCATGAAATATCAATCATTTTTGAAAATAGAACAACACCTAATATTATCGGTATTATTCCACCCATATTTGGAATAATAATGACCGCTATCACATACGCAATAAGTGCAAGCAAACTCGCAATAAGTTGAATTGCATAAATATTCCAAAATGTGCTACTAACATCACTTGCAGCAGCGATTTGCTTCGTACCATATACTGCAACTCCTAACATAGCAAATAAGGAGAAGTAATTTACAATAGAACTGTAGAACACATAATTACCTAAATCTTCACTAGTAAAAATCCTTGTAACATATGGAACTGTTATTATCGGAAGAATTATAGTTAATATTTGATACGAAAGATTGTATAAATAATTTTTTATTACTTTCATTATATTTCCTCATCACACTAAGAGTCTCTAATATCATAAAGTAATCTCACTTCATAAAATACCAACTGCTATACACTAAACTATAACAGTTGGTATAAGAATAGAGTACTTATTCACTCTTATTTATTCAGTTCCTCTCTTACTACATTAAGAGCTCTTTCAATTACTACGTGCATATCATAATATTTATAGTCTGCTAGACGACCGCAGAAGATAACATTTTTACCTTTTGCTTCTTCTAAATATTTTTGATACATTTCATTATTTTTAGCGTCGTTAATTGGATAGTATGGTTCATCTCCACGTTCCCAATCTACTGAGTATTCACGCGTAATAACTGTTTTTTCTTGAGTACCTTTTTCAAAGTGTTTGTGCTCGATAATACGAGTGTAAGGGACTTCACGCTCTGTGTAGTTCACTACAGCGTTACCTTGGTAGTTCTCTTCATCTAGTACTTCATGTTCAAAGCGAAGACTTCTGTATTCTAATTCTCCATGTTTGTAATCGAAGTATTGATCGATCATTCCTGTAAATACTACTTTTTTCGCACTCGCTTCTAACTCTTCACGGTTTTCGAAGAAGTCTACATTTAGCTCTACTTCAATACCTTTTAACATGTTTTCAATAATAACATTGTATCCACCGATTGGAATACCTTGGTATCTATCGTTGAAGTAGTTGTTATCGAATGTGAAACGTACTGGAAGACGTTTAATAATAAATGGTGGTAGTTCAGTTGCCCTACGTCCCCATTGTTTTTCTGTATAACCTTTAATTAAAGTTTCGTATACGTCAGTACCAATAAGTTTGATAGCTTGTTCTTCTAAGTTTTTAGGTTCACTATCTTGTAGATGAGCTGTTTGTTCAGCGATTTTAGCTTTTACTTCTGCAGGAGTCTTAGTTCCCCATAATCCATAGAAAGTATTCATATTGAAAGGTAGATTGTATAATTTACCTTTGTAGTTTGCTACTGGTGAGTTAATATAGTTGTTAAACTCAGCAAACTGATTCACATAATCCCAAACTTCTTTATTAGAAGTATGGAAGATATGAGCACCATATTTGTGAACGTTAATTCCTTCAACGTTCTCACAATAAATGTTTCCTCCGATGTGGTCACGTTTATCTATTACTTTTACTTTTTTTCCTTGTTTTGTTGCTTCATGAGCAAAGATCGCACCTGACAATCCTGCTCCTACTATTAAATAATCGTACATGTTTTATTACCTCTCTAGATTATAAATTATATCTCCACCTGTAATTAAATATCCTAAAAACAAGATAGATGGATTATGTGAGATTTCTAATAATTGCGGGTCATATATACAATGAATTCCTAATATAACAATCATTAATGTATAAAAAATATTATTACTTAGTTTCTTTTTCCCTAATAAGTAATATCCTACAATAATTAATAATATTAGTATTATTCCATAGTTAAATAATATATTAAGAAAAGATGAATCAACATAATCGTATTCTATTTCTGACATCCACTGGTTCTCCGTCACCCATAATATCTTTTGACCGAATATAGTAATTCCAAACTCATCCCATGCCTTGTCGGCTAAACGTAAACGCCCTGTAACTAATGTGTTCAATAATTCTCCTACTTCAGTTCCAAATCGATATAAGAACAGCGTACCTAACGATATTATGAAACCACATAACATAGTATACTTATTTAAAAAATTACTTTGCTTTGATAATTTTAAATATTTAATGATCGATACTAAAAATAATAGTAATACACTACAAGCAAAAGCAGATTTAGTATCAGTTTTTATATATAAGTAATAATTAATTACAAATAAAGCTATTATTTCTAAAACTTTTATCTTTTCTCTTCTAATGAAGCTATAAAATAGTGTAAAGTGGAACAAATAGTTTGCTGAGAAACTAGAGTACCCATATCCTAAACCATATCTTATTTTATCTCCTTCTCTCCCGAACACACGAGTTGTCTCACCTATAATATCCATATAATAAGAAACTGATACAAATAACATTAATACAATAATTTCAAATAACCAAATTTTTAATATTTTTTCTAAATTAATGTTCCTAACACTTATTACTAACAAAAAAATTGGCAATAATGTGTAATAAGTTTTTGTCGTAAAAATTATTACTGATAAAATAGGGATTAAAATTAAAATTGTATATAACTCTATTTTACTATGTTTATCTATTAATAATTTTACTAATAACATAGCACTAGCAGCTATAATTAACCCCTTACTAATATCTCTTAAAAAAGGGAATCCCTCTATAAACATAGTTCTAGATAAAAAGTCAACAAAAATAACTAGTACAAATGAAAAGATATATAAATACTTTGATACAATCCTTCTATTCATATTCCTTGACTCCCTCTCTATTTAAGCACTTTTCAATTGCTCTTTTGAAATAATATCCATCTCTAAGTTTTAAACCTACTTCTTTAGCGTTTCTCTGCATTTCTTCTAGTTTTTCTTGAGTAGTACTATTAAACACTTCTTCAATCTCTTGTAAATTATCAATCAATATACCTGCATTATGTTCCTGAACAAATTTCGCAATTGCCGCTTCTTTCCATATTAATACTGGAATTCCAGCTGCTAAATATAACGAAGTTTTGTGTGGATTATTATATCTGAGATAGTTCCCTGTATTCCCACTACATGTTTCTATACTATCTCCATCCCAAACAAGTCCAAACTGACCCTGTAGCTTATTTGGTAGTTCATCAGGAGCAAAACTTCCCAAATAATTAATATTCTCACCTAAAGCTATACTTTCATCAAAATTAGGTCCATATAAATTTAAAGTATAATTTGGATGTTCCTCAATTAGTTTATACAGATATCCACTTTTATCTTTATTTAAATTTCCTGCGATAGTTAGACCCATTCCATTACTTTCTGGCATCTCACTAGAATTAGTCAAATAATCAAATATATCCAGATTAACGAACTTATCTTCACAAATTCCTTCGTTTATAAGATACTTTTTCATACTTTCATTATGACAAATTATTTTATCAAACATTGGTAAAAGTACTTTATCTGATAATACAGCTATCTTATTATCATACGTCGAAACTCCACCTCTCAATAATTCTAAATCATGAATTACTGAAATAAACTTAATCTGTTTTGTCTTCTTAAGTAAAGGAATAAACCTAATAGCTTCTTTTATCCCATAAGTAGGATGCTGAAATATTACAACATCCCCTTTTTTTAACTTAGAAAATAAACTAATCCACATTTTATTTACTTTAAATTTCCTCTTTAGTTTTGAATCTTTTTCATCTTCAATCAGTAATTCTAAACTCTTATAACCCAGCTTTTCGGATATATCATATATATCATTGGGAGCTTTTGGGCCTGCTGTATGTTCAGCATTTTTTCTAAGTTCAATATAATATATCATACACTACCTCCTTCTTTAGCAATTTTATAATTCATATTTTGATTTATTAGGAAATTTCTCTTCGAATATCTCCAATATCTCTTTTTTTGTTTCTTCAAAATTTTCAATGTCTGTACTATCATTAACACAAATAACTTTACACTTATCTTTCATAAGAATATTTCTTAATTCTGTATTTGAATTAGAAATCTCATAATATCTACCAAAGTTTATATTTCGGGGAACAAAATCTCCTCTACATAAATTCCAGTATCTCATCAACCAGTGATTGATCTCGTCTTTCGATCTAAATTTATTCTTGTACGTATTAAGAAAAAGTTGATTTTCTTTCTCCTCTAATAGCTTAAAAACACTCTTCTTATGCGATATAGGAATATGGTAATCATAGAAACCTAAAACAGGTTTCCATAGTAGCGCTACAAAATTTTTTATTATGTGTTTTCCATAGAATAGTTTAAAGAATTTCTTCCCAGCAGCATCTAATACAGATTTCTTATTAAAATACTTATTTATAACTTCTAGATTATTCAAGACAATGGATGCAATACCTCCATAATTTGGAACTATTGGACTAAATACCCCTATATCTTTTGGTAATCCATCCTCAAAAAAATCTTTTTCGGTCGTAGGATTCATTAAAAACATATCATCGTTAAATAGAACAAAATTCTCAGATAACCCCCCCGTGATTTTATGTAAATTCATTTCTATGACGTTTGAGTTATACGTTGGCAGAAACTCCTGAGCAATAAAATCAGAATGCTTTACTATCACTAACTTCTCATGACTAGTATTCAGCCATTCAGGTAAATGTCCTTCAGTAATAAAGAAGATTTTATTTACCCATGGGGCATACCTCTCCACTCCACGAAACCAATATTTAATTAAGTTCCAGTTTCTATATCTTTCATCGCTATTCATAGTCTGGTTAATATGAGTATTATCTAGATATTTGCTTTTCTCATTGTACCAATTTACATCTTCTGAATCAACCCAAGTAACAACGATGTCAATTTTTTCACTCATTTTTACACCTTCTAATTATAATTTTTGTGTATAACAAACTTAATATTTTTTATAATATTCTATAAAAGCATTTTACGAAAATAGGTGATATCCTCATCAATCTAAAAAGTAATTCAAATTTTCTACCTAACAAAGATTTATTTTCAATAATAAAATCCTTCTCTTTTTTTAATAAATCAAGATACTCTTTATTCTGAATTTCTCCTTTTTCAGATAGCTGTTCACACAGTCCCCAAATCATATATTTATATTTTTCCAACTTGATTACATTTTTATATTTTTCTTCGTTCTCTCTAGAGAGTAGATTATCCCATATTTTAAACGCTGTACTTTTTTTACTTGAATTTCCAGAAGCATCTGTAGTCTGTGTATCATATCTATATAATTTCTCGGATATAATTTTTACATTCTCAGCATATTTTAAATAAATTAAATTAAAACCTAAATCTTCACAGAATTTTACTTCTTCATCAAAAACAATATTATTATCGACTAATATGTTTCGCTTATAAATCTTATTCCAAATATAACCTCGTAATTTTTCAAAACTACCTTTAGATTTCAAACCTTCTTCATAAATATTATCAATTGAAATATTTAATATATCTTCATTACTAAGTCCACTACTAGAATAATCACAGATTATCAAATCAAGATTTGAATTCTCTTCCATTGGAACTATCATTTTTGTATAATATTCTTCTAAGATGCTATCATCAGAATCTACAAAACTAATATATTTACCCTTTGCATTCTTTAGTCCCATATTCCTTGCAGCGGAAACACCTTTGTTTTCTTGATTTATTACAATAACATTATTATCATTGGTTATAATTTCCTTAAGGATATGCTGGGTATTATCAGCTGAGCCATCATTTATCAATATTATTTCATGAGATAAAACATTATTTACTGATTTTTTTATGCTATTATAACATTCTCTAATTGTATCTTGACAATTATAACATGGTACAATAATAGAAACTTCAACACTCATAATTATATCGTTCCTCTCTTAACCAAAGATTTCTTCAATTTAATTATTGGAATTAGTAACCTAGATTTATATAATGCATACTTGATAATTTTACCTTGTTTATATACCGCAGATATTTTCGCTTTAGAACTTCTTAACTCAGATAGTATCTCTCTTTTTAAATCGTCATCCTTATACGTTGATTTAGTATAATTAATTAACAACTGAATTATCATCATTTTATACCAAGTATCTACACTAGAGAAATCCCTTTTATTTATCTGTAAATAATTCTTATTAACTTCATATATTTCTTTAGCGCTCAATAGATAATCTGTCATATTCTTTATTGTGGAATTACTTGTAATAGAGTTTGAATTCCCTAACCAATAATAATATAAAGTATAATCGGTCACAATAATATTCTTAGCTTTAAAATAAAGTTTATATATAGTTGCTAGATCTTCATAATTCCTTCCCTCTGGAAATCTCACTTTATCAAACAAATTTTTCTTATATAATTTGTTCCAAATAAAAAAGTCTAGCTCACCTAAGAATAATTTATCTATATAGCTTAATAGATCGCACTCATAACTATCTTTTAGTTTATCATTCAATTCAATATTTTTTGTTTTTCCTTTAGCAAAACGGAATTTAAAATTAATAATATCATAACTCATATCCATATACTTATCTAGTTTTTCTAAAGAATCTTCTTCAATCCAATCATCTGAATCAACAAACATAATATACTCCCCTGAGGCAATATCTAAACCAGCATTCCTAGCAGAAGATAATCCTCCATTAGCTTTATGAATAACCTTTATTCTACTATCAATTTTTGCATATTCATCACAGATTACACCGCAGTTATCAGGACTACCATCATTAACCAATATTATTTCGGTATTCTTATATGTTTGATTAACGACACTTTCTACACATCTCTTTAAATACTTTTCTACTTTATACACAGGTATTATTACACTTACTTTTCTATGCATTCTTTTCTCTTATTTCTCCATATTCTTTTTCAAAATTATGAATGTAGCTTTCTAACGAGAATTCTTTCTTCTGTCTAACTAAAGAATTATTCTCGAATTCTTTACGTATTTCATCATTTTCTAATAAATTCTTGATTGCACAACTTAATTCTGTTGTATTCCTCACCTCTACTAACAATCCATTCACGTTTTCTTTTACCATTTCACATACTCCACCATGTCTATAACCAACAATTGGTTTACCACAGGCCATAGCTTCCAATACTACTGTTGGTAGTGGATCAGGGTTAGTACTCGGTAATACAAAAACATCAAATAAGTTATATAATTTTACTGTTTCCTTGAAATAAGGAATTCGAATTATTTGCTCAGCTACACCAGATTTTCTTATTTTCTCATCTAATTCTTCTTCACGCCACTCTTCACCAGCAAAACAGCTCCCTGCTAAGAATGCGACATAGTTTTTATTTTCTTTTAAAAGTGGTGCTACTGCCTCTAAGAAATCTCCTTGTCCCTTCCAGGCATTAACACGCCCAATCATTCCTACAACTTTTTTATCTTTAGAAATATTAAACTCTTCTTTTGTTGACTTCAGCTTATAAAACTCATTATTGTCAACACCATTATAAATAACTTTTACCTGATTCTCTTTTATAAATCTAGATTGTTTAACATGTTTAGCCACCGCTTCCGAAACTGTTACTATTCTATTAGCATACATCCCCATAAATGTATTAATAACTGAAGAAACAACTTTAGGTTTAACTATTATTTCATGAACATGCCAAATTAGAGGAATCTTTAATTTCCTTTTTAGTTCAATTCCTTCTAAAACAGCGGTGGTATTGTTATGAATAATATCAATATTATTCTTCTTTGAATAATCCACTAATTGTTTTGAATACTTTTTATAATCTAATATATAATTTATTAATCCTTTTGGATTAAAGTACTTTCTTCTTAATATAGGGTATTCTATAATCTCTACGATTATATTATTTTCACGTAGTTTATCAGCTAAGATACCTTCTTCCGGCAAAATAACATGCGGTGTGAATTTTTCTTTATCCAGTCGCTTTACTAATTCTAACAGAACCTTATCAGCTCCATACATTTCAGCACCAGCATGCAGGTATAAAATATTTTCCATTGATTAATCCTCTATAGTATTTTCTTTATTATTCAAAATTGATATACTCAACACAAATCGATTACCTATTTATAATAAACTCCTTCTCATACTCGTCAACTATATATTCCCAAGAAAATTGTTTTTTAATTCTCTCTTTAGCATTTTCTTCAAGAATTTTTATCTTTTCTTCGTCCAGTTTCTCAGCTTCTTCAATAAGAATATGTAGATTATCTTTTTCCCAATATAGTGCTCCATTTTCTCCTACTTCTCTATTAAATCCTACATCTAATAGTAAGTTTAGTCTAGTACTTCCTAATGCTTCTAATAAAGATGGATTTGTTCCACCAACCTCATGTCCATGGAAGTAAGCAAACGCATTTTCTCTTATATATTTTAGCAACTCTTGATCATATACAGTCCCAACAAATTTAATACGCTCATCTTTATCAAATCCTGTAGTTTCTTTTAACTTTTCATAAAATGAATTTTGCTCAACATTAGTTATTAGTACAAAATCCTTTTTACTATTAGATTTCATAAATTCTCTGATCATTGTTTCATAGTTGTTTTCTGGAACGAATCTTCCTACTACTAAGTAATAATCATTTTCTTTAACATTTTTACTAGAAAACCACTCTCTCACAACTTCACTCTCATTTGTAAGAGTGCTCCTATTCAAATCTGTTCCATAGGCTATATAAGTTGTTTTCGGATTATATTTTTTATAATCTTCTTTAATGTATTTTTCTATATTTTTACTATCACAAATTAATTTATCTGCGTGTTTCACCATTAGACTCTCTGATATTTTCCAATATTTTCTAACTGGTAAACTCCATTTTTCTCTTAACCATTCATGTCCATCTGGATTAACTAATAGTACTCCACCTATCTTGTCTATTTTTCTCTTTAAGCGAGCTATAAATGGTCCTATTCTACATGCAAGAACATAAAATATAGGTCTTTCATATTTTTCTTTTTCTGCTTTTTTAATTGCCCATTCCAATGCTTTTACATCGTAATAAATTGCTTTGGCTGGTCCTATATTAGGCAAATCTATAGTGTAACAATTTGCACCATTATGTACAAATTCTTTTTCTACGATCCCAGACTTATCACTGTTTTCTTTTGTACATGCTACATGATATTGTATATTCTTATCTTTTTGATTTTCCGTTAATTTTTCTACAAACGTTTCAAAACCACCATATTTGGCTGGTATACCTTTTGAACCTACTATAAAAATATGTTGCATTTTGATTTTTCACTTCCATTTACTTTTATTTTATGATATTATATTTCTATTACTCATTTAAGTCTGTGTTTTAGTTTGGCGACGAAACACAGTCTTTTTTATTTTTATCAGAACAAGGAGTGGTTGTATCTATTTTTAACACCACTCCCTATTTTTTATTTTTCCCCGTATTATTTACTTCCCTCTCTTTTTAAGACAACCATTATAGTTTTAATTATAATTTTTATGTCTAGTCTTAGCGACCAATTCTCGATATATTTCATATCTAGTTTAACTACTTCTTCAAAATCTAGGATGTTACTTCTTCCACTAACCTGCCACATTCCCGTAATACCTGGTTTTACCTGCATACGTTTAAAATGATGAAGATCATACTGTGAATATTCATCAACTGTCGGAGGTCGTGTCCCTACAACACTCATATCTCCTTTAAGGACGTTGATAAATTGTGGAAGTTCATCCAATGACCAATCCCTTAGCTTTTGTCCAAATGGGAAGACCCTAGGGTCATTATCCATTTTAAACATCAGCGTTGTCTCTAATTCATTTTGACTAAGTAATTTTGCTTTCCTTTCCTCAGCGTCTATATACATACTTCTAAATTTATATATTTTGAACTTCTTACCATTTTGCCCTATTCTCATTTGAGTGAATATAAGTGGACCTGGTGCTTGCATTTTCACTATTGGTAATATGATTATTCCTACAAGAATCGTAAGTAATATCCCAACTATTGCGATAACAATATCCATAACTCTCTTCAGAATTACTTGACGGAGTGTTGCTATTTTTATCGCTGATGTTAGGTAAATATTATCTCCTTGAAACGTTACTGCTGTATTAGCTCCAACTTCTTTTATAATAGGTGTTATATTTATTTTTGTCGGAATTCCTAATACTTCAAAAATCTTAAAGATTTCTACCAGACTAGTCTGCGACGATAAGTTAGCGTATATTTCATCAACTCTGTGATGAGATAAGAAGTCTCTAATTTCAGAAATATTATGAACTACTGGTTTAGCATTGTATATATATTTATCTGAATTATTCGCATATGCTAGCACTTGATAGTTACTAGGTAATTCACCTATTGTATCCAAATCGCAAAAATCAGATAAGATTATAATATTACGACTATCATCACGATAACGATTATTTATTTTTTTAGAAATAGTCCTTACACAATAAATAAAAACAAATGCTAGAACTAAATAAATTATCAATTCCATACTTTTTACTATATCAAAGAAGTCTTTGCGATTAAATAATACTAAAAACAATGTAAATAATGATACCACTTTAAGCACATAGATTGTTGTTGCCTTAAGCTCTTTAAGATACCCTCTCTCTGATATTGTCCAGTATTCTTCTGACATGAGTGCAACAAAAATACCGATAATATTTAAAACAATAAAGAAGTACAAGTTATCTTTAGATTTTGATTGGAAATTAAAACTAAAAATGTAAGCTAAAGATAAAGCTATTAAATCGGTCACCAAGAACAAAAACTTATTATTCCTTCTAATATAATACATCTTGCTCTCCTCTTATTATTATGACTTATTTTTTATCTTTATTCCCCTGTATTCCATAGCTACCGTAGTGACCGTAATAACCACCATAACCAAGTTCATTTGAGTTAACTTTGTTTAAGATTACACCTAAGAACTCTGCTCCACCTTTTTCTAGTTGTTCCTTAGCTTTTTCTATACTTTTCTTCTTAACGTGATTTGCTTCTACTAACAGAATTACTCCATCAGTCTTAGGAGCTACGATAGCTGCATCGATTACCTGACCAACTGGTGGTGTATCGATAATTACATAATCATAATATTCTCTGAACACCTCGATCATAATGTTAAAGTTTTTATTTTGTAATAATCCTGTTGGGTTGGGTGGTACTTGCCCTGCAGGAATAACGTTCAGATGCTCCACATCAGTCTCATAAATAACATCTTCAATTGGAGATACTCCTGATAGATAGTTTGATAACCCGCTAATTTTATGTTTAAACTTAAAACGACCTGCCATAACTGATTTACGCGTATCGGCATCAACTAACATAGTTTTTAATCCTAGCTTCGCTAATGAGATTGCTAAGTTAGTCGATACAGTACTTTTCCCTTCATTTTCTGAAGTTGATGTAATTGCAATTACTTTCTTATCTTTTCCTAAAAATTGGATATTAGTGCGTAAGGCATTATAATACTCTTCATTTTTAGGATCGACTATTTTTTGGTTTGTTAGTAAATTAATTTGTGCCATGTATTTTCACCTTATCTCTTTCCTGTTTTTGTATCTGGAACTACACCTAATAGCACAAGTCCCATTGTTTCTTCAATATCTTCTGCTCTCTTAACTCTATCATCTAATAATTCGAATAATACTATTCCAGCCACAGCTAAGATAAATCCTAATGCTGTCGCTAATACCGCATTTCTAGGAATATTTGGAGAGCTTGGTGAAGTAGCTGCTTTTGCTTCTTCTAATGTTGTTACATCATCAATTTTTGTCACTTCTTTAATTTGATCTGCTGAGATTTCTTTTACAGTATTTGCTAAATCGCTGGCTACTTGTGGATCTTTATCTTCAACAGTAATTGAAATAATACGTGTATCTTTCGGTGCTTCTACACTAACTTTTTTTGCTAATTCTTTCGCTGTAAGTCCTGTTCCGCTTTTCTCAGCAGCGTCTTCCATAACTTTATTAGAAAGAATGATTTCTTTATAGTCTTTTACTAATAGTGATCCTAATTGAACATCTTGCGTAGTAATTGCTTTTTTCTCATCTTTTGTTTGGTTAACAACATATACTTTCGTAGTAGACGCATATTTTGGCGTTATTACAAAAATACTAACCGCAAGTGATAAAGCAGTAAATAGTAATGTTACTAATACTATTAATATCTTCTTCTCCCAAATTCTTCTTAACAGTAGCATAATGTCTAACTGTATTAAATCTTTTTCTTGATTATCCATTGTGTTGTTTTTCCTCTCTTTATATTATTTTATTCATTAATAATTTTTCTTGATTTTTTTCAAATAGTTCGTATGCAATTGTTGGACCGTATTTTTTCTCGATAATATCATATGCTTCTTTCATAAATGTTCTTCGAGAATCCATATTGTGCATGTCACTCGCTATGAAGTGAACTAACTCTTTGTCTAAGTACTTCTTGGCACGTTTTTTGTAGTGTTTATGTTTATCACCGATAAGCTTTGGTTTAAGGACACTTGCTGCATTTACCTGGATGTATGCACCCATGTTAATTAACTCTTGTACACCTTTTTCTTCCACATCGTTGTATCTTTCAACGTGTGCTACTACCGGTGTTAACCCTAATAATATTATCTTATTCAGTGCTCTATGAATTTCTTTATAACGCATTTCATAAGGAAATTCTACAAGTACGTAGTCTGTTTCTGCTAATCTTGGGTATTCTCCACTTTCAATCTTTTCGATTTCCCCTTCTTTGTAGTAAACTTCACTTCCCAAGTAAACTCTTAGGTCGCTAGCTACTTCAGCAGCGATTCCTTCTACTCGTTTGAAGTTTTCTCTAATTATTTCTATGTCTGTTTCGAACATTCCGCGTCTTCTATGAGGTGTTGCGATAATAGTCCTAACACCTTGTCTGTAACTTTCTTCTAGTAAATCACGAGTATCTTTTTCAGTTTTTGCTCCATCATCTACTCCGAAGACTACATGGGAATGTATATCTATCATTCTAATACCGTCTCTCATCTATTTCCCTTCCAATACATCTTTAATATTCGCTATAACTTCTTCTAAACTCTTATCATCGATTTGCATCATGTATAATTGAGCTCCTGGCATCGCGTATGAAGGTAAGCCCATACTTCCAGTACCAGTTAACGCTTGAGAAGTTACAATGTAATCTTTACCTGCGCTAAGTTGTTCATTCGCAAGACCCATAGCTGTTTCTATAGGCATGTTTGTCTGAATTGACGCACTTAGTTCTTTAATTACACTTTGATAATTCGCTAATCCTTCTTTCGAAGTTAGTTTTTTAATTATCGCTGCAATAACTTTTTCTTGGTTTTTACCACGATCATGGTCTCCACTAGCAAGTCCATATCTTTCACGAACAAATCCTAAAGCCTTATCTGCATCTAAGTGAACCAGACCTGGTGTGAAACTATATCCTCCGTGAAGTGAAGTGAAAGTCTGATCATTATAAACATCTACTCCACCAACAGTATCAATCAGTTTTAGGAATGATGTGAAGTTAAGTCTTGCATAATAATCAATTTTAATACCGTAGATGTTTTCTAGTGTATGAATTGATGATTCTACACCGTATAATCCTGCATGCGTAAGTTTGTCGTATTGATTATTACCACCATCAGCAATTTTTACATATGAGTCACGTGGTGTTGTAGTTAATAAGATTTTTCCAGTTTTTTTGTTTACTGTCATAATAATATTAACGTCTGAACGACTAACGCTTGATACTGGTCCATATGTATCGATACCACTTACATAAACGTTGAACACATCTCCGACATTTTGTTTTGATTTTGCATTTACAGTTTTTGTTATTTTGTATGAATATATTACTTTTGTTTTATCTTTAAAGTCTTGGTGTTGACTTGTGATTAAGTCTTCAAATGAACTGTTTAACACCATTGCTCTAGCAGTTCCCGCTGTTAGTTCATCATAAGCTGAGAAGTAGTTTTTTGATTCTGCAAGGTTTAAACTTTGTTTTTCTTTGTCACGAATCTCTTTCATCAGCTTATTGATGTTTTCTCCATCTGAAGAAACTGGGGCTGCTACCGTAGCATCTTTTAAATCAGCTAATTTCTCAGCTTTATCATTTTTTAAGACTACAACATTCATCGTATATTCACTTATCGTTGCGTTACTATTTAAGTTGTTAAATAATCCAATCGCTGTTCTAAATTGCATGTACGAGAATATTAAAGCAATATTCATTATTACTAGCATTATTACATTAAATATTTTTGCTTTTTTCTTGATAATTAAAAATACTGACAGTACTATCGCTGCGATTATTATTCCAATTATCGCATAGTTAATCCCTCTAAAGTTAAGGAAATCGTATTTTAACATCGTCCAACTTACTAAACCACCGAGTATAATCAGTAAAGCAGCTAATATACCATTTACTATATCAAATGCTCCTATACCGGATTCACTTCTAGCATTACGGCTACTTGAATTTCTTCTCATTATTTTGTACCCTCTTTAATTTATAAAATTTTCTATGACAGCTCAGATTTAATCGTTCCTTACCGTTTATTAATTCTCCATCAATCTGAAAATATTTCTGATTTGTCGTCACTGTTAATGAGTTCGTAGTTAAATGTTTAACTCTTTTTAATTTATCGTGTTTTTTTAGAAGTAAACAAAGATAATTATAGATAAATGTTAGAATATTCATGTTTTCCATGACCATAACATGAAGTTTGCCATCTTGACCTGTAGCAGTTTGTGAAAATTTTATCCCACCACCTTCATATGGTTGAATCATAACATTTAGTAAATATAGGCTATCGGTATCTATTTCATCAGAATCCCACGATATTTTTGCCTTATATTTTTTCAGCATGAAAATACCTATTACTCCTTGAAGAAGATAGATATACTTGCCTAAATATTTCTTTAACTTTGAGTCACTCGCTCTTTTTATTACGTCAGCATTAAAACCGATATCAAATCCCGAACAGAATTTTCTATCGTTAACAACACCTGCGTCATATTCTATAAATTTCTTTGAATCTAATAACTTACTTATTTCAACAGTTTTATCGAACTTTATAGATTTCGCAAGATCGTTCCCAGAGCCATATGCAAGATAAATAAATTCTTTCCCATGATAGTTATTTACCACTTCATTTATAGTACCATCACCACCGATGACAATTAGTTCATCGCCGCGGATTTCATTCATCAAGTCTCTTGCATTCTTATTTTTAGAGGTTTTCAATACCTTGTACTCTAGCTTTTCCCTCTTAAAATCACGCTCTATTTTTTCAAGTTCAATAAGACTTTTTTTACTCCTAGAATTAACAATTATTTCAATCATATTACGAACCTATTCAAAAATACTTCATCCTAACAATTATACTACAAAAACAAGCATTTATCAAAGATTTACCTATTTTAAAACGTTTAAAACAATATGTTTTTTTACTTACTTTAAGAGCAATTCTGTTATTACAATTTTCTAGTAAAATTTCCCCTAAATAAATTATTTTTTATTTTAGAAAGTTTATAAATTTAATTTTATTTTCTAAGAAAAAAATTCCTTAAAATTAAACATTTCTTAAATTTTCTATTTTATAACTATAGATTATTTTAGATTATATTTCACAACTTAACTATACAAGAACACTTACTTTTTTAACAAAAAATTCTCTAGTATTGAAATTAATTCTAAATTTATTTTTTATAAAAATTAAAAAAACTATTCCATTGATATTTTGACGAAAAATTTGTTTTCGACATCTTTAAATCAATAGAATAGTTTATTATTTTTATCAAATATTCACAAATACAGAAAATTACTCTTACAGATATTCTAATCTGTCAATTTCTGGTTTTTCAGGTGTTTGTGTAAAATCTGTATCGACTGGATTTTTAGGCGCTTTTCTCGCGAATAACATAACCGCCACGATAAAGTATAGTAAGTATACAGGAATTAGTATCCCAACTGTCATTACTCCAATTATTATTGCTGAAAGTAGGAATAAAATACCTGAGACGATTCTCGCTTTCATAGTAAATGACGCTATAAGTGCTAATAATAAAGCTACAATCGCAACAATTGTATAAATTTTTACCAATAATACAAGTAACGATACAATGTCTAAACCTGAGCTTTTTAATAATGATTCTACTCCTGGATCTTGTAATAAGTTATAAAGTACAGGTTCAAATTCTTTTTGTTTAAACGCAGTCGTTAACTGACTAGAAAATGCTCCAAGAGATAATAAAACTGTAACAAGTATCATAATAACATTCGCGATCCACGCTAAGATTTTTTCAACTTTTCTGCTAAATGGTTTCATAAAGTGCTCCTTTAAATATATATTGATTAAATTATATCATAAAATGCTTAGAATTAGTAATGTTTAACCTTTTCTAATAAATAACATAAATGCAACAATAAAATATAATAGGTAGACAGGAAACGCAATTTCTGGCGCCATCCCAGCAATCATAAGTGCCAAAAATAAAAATAGCACCCCCGAAAAAATTCTATATTTCATTTTGAAAGTCGCTAATAACGCTATAAGCGCTGTTAGCAAGACTGAAAATTTAATAAATTTTATAAAAAATTCAACCATTCTATAAATATCTATTCCTGTATAAAGAAAAAAAGCATCTCCAAATTTAGATAACGTTAAACTAATAAATTCAGGAGTTAAGAATATTGCTTCCAGCTGTCTTTCAAAAAATCCCGTATATATTAAAACTACCACTGAAATTAAAACTATATTCGCTATCCAAGCTAAAGTTTTTTCTATTTTTCTGCTAGATAATTTCATAAACTTCTCCTCTTTTTCAATTATTAACTAAATTATATCATAAAGCGAAGATAATTTATTTAACTTTAACCACTCTTACAGAAAAATTTACAAGTGATTCGATTTAATATATGGAAGTATTTCCAACCCCGTTTTCCCTTGTCTTAAATTCTTTTTAGAAATTATTACTAATATTCTACTTAATCCTATATAAAAAACCTAAGTAACAAAATTAATATCGATTCCCCATACTAGTGTTTCCAGTGTAAAGGATTCATATCAAGTACTACTTAGGTTTCTATTAAAATTTTTTCATTTCTGCCCCGGAATTGGCTGTGTACTATTCAGTTGTGAACCTTTTTAAGTTACGAACCTATTTTAGCTGTGAAGTCTAATTCAACCTCAAGCATATTTAGCTACGAGCCTACTTGGCTGCGAACCTAATTTGTACGCAAGATTAGTTGGCTATGAGCTTAAATTCTTAAAACCCTTAAATACTATCTTCCACGACGTTTTGCTTGTGGAGCAGCTTTTCTTACAGGTTTATGGTTTTGTTGAACAACAGGTCTGTGTGCAGCTGGTTTTTGAGCAACTGCTGTTGGTCTTTGAACAGCTGGTTTTTGAGCTACTGGTCTGTGTACCACAGTTGTAGGTCGTTGAGCTGGTTTGTGTGTAGTTACTACTGTAGGTTTGTGGTTTGTCACTACTGTGTGGTTTGTAGTAGAAGAGTGACTTACAGAACCTGAAGCAACTAATTTTTTATGAACTTGAGTTGTAGCTACTACGTGAGCTTGAGTTTGAGTAGTTACATATGCATATGTTTGAGTGTACGGTTTGCTAATTTGACTAGCTGGTTTTTTAGTGAAATACACTTGATATACTAATTCTTGATCGTAGATCTTGTTGGCTGCGATTTGATTCTTACTTTCATTAGAAAAATCACGTTTTGAAATATTGTATTCGTTAGCTAAGTTTTGAGGAAGAGAAATTGTCGCAAATACATTCTCATCTCCTGATAATTTCGCACTTTCTGCTAATTTTTTGTTAGTACCTTCTTCAAGGTAATCAACTCGCACGTTGATTTTTTTGTTTGCAGCTTCTACTTTTGCATCATTCACATTAGCAAATGAAAAAACTAGTAATGCTGGTAATACTGCTTTTAAAAGTTTTTTAAACATAGTTTCTCCTTAATTCGTTTTTTTCGGAATTGATATCTAATATAAATACGTATCTTTACCGGAATTAATAATATCATAAACGAAAATTTACGTCAATCATTTTTTTAATAAATTTTATTTTTTTACAAAGTTTTTTTACGTGTTGAAACTATATATTCAACACTAATTAAAATCTAACTTGAAATATACTTAAAATATTGTTGTAATAAGGTTATTTTCAAGTGAATTCATATTATAATTTCAATATAAACTAATATGCCTCTCCACTGTTAAAATATATCTAAAATAAAATAATAACAATATATTTAATCAATATATGTTAACTTTATTTCAACTTTTAATTAAAGAAATATCAATGACCTTACTACATAAAAAAATCGAGGATGAGATTTCTCTCATACCTCGATTCAATATTAATAGTCGTAAAGTTATCGCGCTTTAATACTATTTGTTTTTGTTTTGACGTCTTCTTACCGCTAATGCGATTCCTGCGATTAACGCTCCGAATCCTGCTGCAGCTGAGTTAGTTGTTTCGCTACCTGTGTTAGCTAAACGTTTGAACTCATCTTTAACTACGTCTACTGGTCCTCTTTCTCCTGCTGGGTTAGCTGGGGCATTTGGATCCATTGGTGTTTCTGGGTTTTGTCCTGGCATTCCTGGGTTTGTTCCTGGTGTTCCTGGGTTTTGTCCTGACATTCCTGAGTTCTCACCTGGTGTTCCTGGATTTTCACCCGGAGTTCCTGGGTTTGCTCCTGGAGTTCCTGGATTTCCTGGGTTTTCACCTGGTGTTCCTGGGTTTGTTCCTGGTGTTACAGAACCTTTAGGTTTGAACACATGTAGAAGATTTCCTGTTGCTGGGTCAACTTTTGTTCCTACTAGTTCGTATCCTGGTACTTCTCCAGCTGGATTACTTCCTTCTGCTAATGGTTTTAATGGTTTACCATTCACATCTACCCATACTGTTACTTGTTTCTTAGTTGCTGGTTTGAAGATATGTAATACTCTACCTGTTTCTGAATCTTTAACAGTTCCTACTAATTCATAGTTAGGTACATTTCCTGGTACTTTTGATCCTTCTTCTTTCGGACGAATTACATTTCCTTCTGTATCAACCCACTCAGTTACGTTGTTAACAACTGGTGCAGGAGTAAATACGTGGATTACATCACCAGTATCTGGGTTTGTAACTGTTCCTACTAGTTTGTAGTTAGGTACACTTCCTGCTTCTTCTTTTCCTGGTACAGTTGGTTTTACTGGTTTACCATTTACATCTACCCATACTGTAGAAGGTTTGCCAGATGTTGTTGGTTTGAAGATGTGTGTTACTTTTCCTGTTTCTGGGTTTGTAACTGTTCCCACTAATTCATAGTTAGGTACTTTTCCTGGGTCTTTTGATCCATCTTCTTGCGGACGGATTACTTTTCCTTCTGTATCAACCCACTCAGTTACCTTGTTGACAACTGGTGTAGGAGTGAACACGTGGATTACATTTCCAGTTGTTGGATCTACAGTTGTACCTACTAGTTTGTAGTTTGGTACATTTCCTGCTTCTTCTGTTCCTGGTTTAGTTGGTTTTAATGGTTTACCATTTACGTCTACCCATACTGTAGCTTTCCCTTCTTTAGTTACTGGTTTGAAGATGTGTGTTACTTTTCCTGTTTCTGGGTTTGTGATAGAACCTACTAGTTCGTAGTTAGGAGTAGATCCTGCTGGGTATGTTCCTGGAGTTACAGGTTTGATTGGGTTTCCTTTTTCGTCTACCCACTCAGTTGTTTTACCTTCTTCGATAGATTTCTTAACTTTTTCAGCTTCTTTCTTAGCTTCTTCTTTTGCTTTTTCTTTTTGCTCTGGAGTTAAGCTTGGATCTTTATCGATGTTTTTGATTTTTTCTTCAAGTTCTTTTTCTACAGCTTCTTTAGCTTTAGCTTTGTCTTCTGGTGAAGGTGTAGTTGGGTTATCAGAAGATGGAGTTCCGTTCTCAACTTCTTTCTTACCGTTTTCTTTTGCTTTTTCTACTTCTTCTCTAGAAGGTGCTTTATCAATTGCCTTCTTAGCTTCTTCTGCTGTTTTCTTAGCTTGTTCTTTTGCTTTTTCTTTTTGCTCTGGTGTTAGGCTTGGATCTTCATCGATTTTCTTAACTTTGTTTTCTAAAGTTTTGTCAATCTCTTCTTTAGCTTTAACTTTGTCTTCCGGAGTTGGTTTGTCTGGAGTTGGAGTATCTTTCTCAACATCTTTCTTACCATTCTCTTTAGCTTTTTCTACTTCTTCTTTAGAAGGTGCTTTATCGATTGCTTTCTTAGCTTCTTCAGCTTCTTTCTTAGCTTCTTCTTTTGCTTTTTCTTTTTGCTCTGGAGTTAAGTTTGGATTTTCATCAATTTTCTTAACTTTATTTTCTAGAGCTTTATCGATTTCTTCTTTAGCTTTCGGTTTGTCTTCTGGTGTAACAGGAGTTTTTTCTACATCTTCTTTACCTTTTGTTGTAGATTTTTCTACATCTTCAGGAGTTTTCGCTTCTTCCAATGCTTTCTTAGCTTTTTCTGCTGATTTCTTAGCTTCTTCAATCGCTTTTTCTTTTTCTTCGTTTGTTAACTCAGGGTTTTCTTTGATCTTACTTTCTTTTTCAGATAAAGTTTTATCGATTGCTTTAGAAGCTTCTTCTTTAACATCTTTATAAACGTAAGTTACTTCTGTAGTTCCTTCTGTTACTTTACCATTTTCATCACCTTTAGTTGATGCTGGTACTAATACGTATAGTTTTCCATCTTTTGTAGTGATTGTAGCTGGTTTGTTGTCAGTTGTATCATATGCTGAGCTTACTGATCCGTCAGTAGTATCTTTAACATCTTCTGCGATTGTATTACCCGCTTCATCAGTGTAGTGAACTACTACGTTACCTTTAACTTCTTTATACACATATGTTACTTCTGTAGTTTTACCTGCTTCAACACTTCCGTTTTCGTTACCTTTAGTTGATGCTGGTACTA
>ERZ773028.244-NODE-244-length-46180-cov-41.284401_pt1 | contig 46180 bp, 53 predicted proteins | sample MGYA00511123_ERZ773028 | MGnify/ENA primary metagenome ERZ773028 (study PRJEB29015, sample SAMEA2738134) | human oral metagenome | biome: human oral; feature: human-associated habitat; material: saliva | place: China | collected 2206 ... | reverse complement strand
ATAGAATAAAACATATGACTGTATAAATATAAAAAAGATAGCGTAGCAGTCATTATAACTACTACGCTATTCTAAGTCTAACTTTTTGGGGTCAGATCAAAATGCTCTGAGTCTTATTTTTTATCATTTTTTTCAGAAAAATTCAATATTAGAGCGATTCAATTCGACTTCTAGATGAACCTCTTTAACACTCCAGTGCGTGTTATAAAGTTCAAAATCTTCTATTCCGAATGCAAAACTATTTTTGTATAACTCTTTTTGGCTAAATGATGAGATAATCTCAAAAAAAATTTTAACGCTATCTCCAAGTACAGTTATTTTTCTAATAAAGCCGTAATATGCTAAGTCTCCATTTTTATGACCGTTAGGCCCTTGATCAATTGCGAAAATTGTAGGGAATGATACTAAAATATCTCTTTCTTCAGAAGAGAGTCTAGAAAGAGGTTTAACTAAATCATCGCACCAAAGATTCAGAATACGATCCTTTTTCATGACGAAATATCCATAGGTTTTAGTTTCGTCTTTATATGTAGCTTTTTCTATGCCGCCAACAATCAAATTATAGAAATACTTTTTATAAAAATAATTAAAACTAGTATCTTTATAATTTACTGGAGATTCAGTGAGATTAATGTTTATTTTAGGTGGATAGTTTTCTTTTATAATATCTACAGGTTGGCTTGAAGACAGTTTATTTTCTATAATAATAGTATTCTTATTTTCAATGTTTTCTTTCTTAAATCTTTTAATTTTAAGTTTTTTTTCAATAGTCTTTCCAATATTATGAGCTAACTCCCATTTTGTATGTGATCCATTTTGAGTGAAATATTTATTCAGTGTTTCTCGACCTAACGTATTGTCTTGTTTTTCATATATAATATGCATAAGCACACTAATTAAAAAAATCTCAATGTCAACATTTGAAACATCTTTCAAATCCCTTTTATTTACTTTTTTTGTTTTTGTTACTTTAAAAATTGTATTTTCTGAAATAAATGGATCATTTATTATTATTTCAAAAAGAGCTTTTGTTAACCATTCTAGTTTTTTTTCTGATAAATAAGTATCTATAAAATAAATACAATCATCCATGAGTTGCCAACAATCATATTTAACTCTATTTTTGAATATATCAATCGTACTATAATCTGAAAATGGTATTACAGATTTACCATTAGATTTACAATTTTTATAAAGAGATGTTTCCTTTTTGAAAGTGCCTCCTTGTTCTACAAGATCTTCGCCTGTAACAAGTTTTAGCAATCCTTTTAACATAGTGGGATCAGTTATAGAAAATTTTTTTCCGTTTAGATTTTCCTTAGAAGTTATTGATGTTTTTTTAGATTCAATTAATAAATTTAATAATATTCCTCCACACAAATATGGATAGTGTTCATTAGACATCTTCATGCCCCCCTTTTTATATAAAAATAGTAACGTTAGTAACCGTAGTAACGCTTGGTAACTATTGCAAGTAACCAAAGTAACGTTAAGATATATAGTATAGATAATAAAAATTCTATATTTTAGAAAACGGTTGTTTATATATATATATATATATATTATATCATATTCGGAAAACCGTATAAAGATTAAATTTCAAATAATCTGTAAAATATACAGAATTTATTATTTAAATATAATTACTCAAAAAGTCATAGTGGCCACTAAGACGGTGAGATACAAATGAATTAAATAGATAAGTCCGAGATAACGATAAAGGTTATTTTGCTAACTTATTTAAAATTCTATGTGCTTTCCGTAATTTTAGTGTTCCATTTTTTACACTACAGAAGTCTCATAGTAATAAAACTTCATTTGTGATCTCACCTGAGTGGGAATGAGGTCACTATGGTGATTATTACAAAAACAAATAAGAGATTTACTACACTACGTACTAAAAAAACTTATCAAGATGATAGAATGACTTATAGTTATGAGTTTGCAAATGGTGATAAATATACTTTACAAATTGATAAAGATGGAATCACAGAAGCGGATATAAAATTACTTCATTCGATAGATGATAGTGAGGTCTATAATAATTGTAAAAATGCTAGACCAGGAAGAACAAAAGAAGAAAAAGATATAATAAAAGCTTGGAGAGAAAATTTTATAGAAGATTTTAAAAATAATTATTGCTATGAACCTCAAAAATCAGATGTAGATTATTATGAAAATGAGGAATTCCCAAGAAATTATAACTTATCATTAGATGCAGATTTAGTTAATTCTGATAAATCAGCTATAGAGAATATGGTTGTAAAAAATACAGAATTTGAATGGTCAGATGAAATTTTAATGGCATTTGAAATACTGACTGATAATGAGAAACTAGTTATTGAAAAAATCTATTTAGAAAATATGAAGAAAATAGATATTGCAGCTGAAATGGGAGTATCTAATGCGATGGTGACAAAGTATCATAAAAAAGCATTAGAAAAACTAAGAATGAAAATTTAATTAAAAAATGTAAGAAGGGGTTAAAAATACTCCTTCTTTTTTTGACTAAGATATGTAGGGATTAACTTACAAATTATAAATAGGAGGGATACTGATGAAACATAAAGTTATTATCAATGTATCGGATTCAAATCATAAAGAGATTCAAATTTTAAAAGCATCTCGAATAACGATACCAAGGAAAATTGTTCAGTGGTTATTTGGAGAATATACTCAAGTATACTTACTAAAACCCGGTCAGACAATTCATTCGGTAGATGTTAAAGAAATTAAGAAAGGAGTGAATCTATATGAGTCAAACAAAACAATTGCTTAGTGTTATAGAGGATATAAGACGATTAGCGGATAGTCTTCAAAGTCTTTGTGAAGTAATGACTGAGGGAAAATTAGAACAAACTTCTGTTGAAGAAAAATCAAAAGTAGTCGAAGATGTGAGTTCTGAATTAATAACTAACTCTACTAAAGAAGAGCAAACAATCTCACTTGAAGAAGTACGTGGGGTACTAGCTAAAAAAGCCCAAGAAGGTAAGCAGGCAGAGGTAAGAGGGTTAATTAAAACTTATGGTGTAAGCAAGCTATCAGAAGTTGAAGCAAAACACTACGTTGAATTAATGAAGAAAGCTGAGGAACTTTAATATGGGAAAACACGCTTTATTGAATGCATCAAGTGCTCATAGATGGCTTACTTGTCCACCGCTACCAAGATTAGAAAGTTTCTTTGAAAAAGAAGTATCTGAAGTAGCAAATGAAGGTACTGATGCTCATAGACTATCTGAATATAAGCTAAGAAAAGTATTGGGTGAAAAAGTTAGAAAACCTAAGCTAAAATATTTTGATAAGGATATGGATAGCTATACAGATGATTATGTTAATTATATAGTAGAAACAATAGAAAATATTAAGAAATCTACTAAAGATCCGATAGTTTTAATCGAACAAAGGCTAGATTTTTCAAACTATGTACCAGATGGCTTTGGAACAGGGGACTGTATAATAATTGCTGATAAAATACTTCATATTATTGACTTAAAATATGGACGCGGAGTCGAAGTAAGCGCTGAGGAAAACCCACAGATGATGTTATATGCACTGGGTGCATTAAATATTTATGATGCTTTATATGATATTGATGAAGTTGTTATGACTATTTTCCAACCAAGAAAGTATAACATTTCATTTAGCAAAAAGTCAGTAGAAGAACTTAAAAATTGGGCAGATACTGTTCTCAAAGAAAAAGCAGAGTTAGCTTTTAATGGACTTGGGGTTGTAACTTATGGACCTTGGTGTCAGTTTTCTAATTGTAATGTTGTACTACGTGCTCGAAAAGATTATCATGATAAACTTATGAGGTTTCAACTTTGTTCACCTCATCTATTAAATGATGCTGAGATAGAAGAGGTATTAGAACATATTGATGATCTTGTGAAATGGGCTAGTGAAATAAAAGAATATGCAACTAAAATAACCTTAGAGAATGATAAAGAATGGTCGAATTATAAATTGGTAGAAGGTCGCTCTATTAGGAAAATTAAAGATGAAGAAAGAGTCGCAGAGATATTAAAAGAAAATGGATATAATGATATCTATAAAACAAGTTTAATAACATTAACTGAACTTCAAAAACTATTAGGAAAAGATAAATTTAATGAACTTCTAGGAGATTATATAATAAAACCTGAAGGTAAACCAACGCTTGTTTTAAAAAGTGATAAAAGAAAAGAAATAGTTAAACATGATGTAAACAAAGAATTTAAAGTAACGGAGGAAAAGTAATCATGGCAATAAAAGATACAAAAGTAGTAACAGGAGTAAACACAAGATTTTCATATTTTAACGGATGGGAGCCAGTTTCAATTAATGGTAGTAAGGAAAGATACAGTGTGTCAGTATTGATTCCAAAATCAGATACTAAAACTATTAATGCTGTGCATAAAGCAGTGGATGCAGCAATTGAAGATGGATTAGCGAAGTTTGGAGGAAAAAAACCTAATAAAGCTACGCTTAAATTACCACTACGTGATGGGGATATAGAAAGAGAAGATGAAGCATACAAAGGACATTATTTTATCAATGCTAATTCAACTACAGCACCTCAAATCGTTGATAATAACGTGCAACCAATATTAGATCGCTTAGAAGTTTACAGTGGTTGTTATGGTAGAGTATCACTTAACTTTTATGCATTTAATTCTAATGGAAATAAAGGAATTGCATGTGGGCTAGGGAATATTCAAAAACTTCGTGATGGTGAACCTCTAGGTGGACGTAGTAGTGCAAGTGATGATTTTACAACTGAAGAAGATGAAGAATTCTTAGCTTAGGAGGATGAAAGAATGAATATTTCAGATATACTTAATCTATTAATTGTTTTACTTGCTGCAACTTATGTTGGTGAGTTTATAATAACAGAGTTAGTAGATTTGTATGTAAACATAAGGGAGAAATTAAGAAAATGAAGACTATAAATATTGATATTGAAACATTCTCTAGTATCAATATATCAAAGTCTGGGGCATATAAATATGTAGAGAGTGAGGACTTTGAAGTCCTCCTCTTTGCATATTCTATAGATGGAGGTAAAACTGAGATAGTTGATATAGCAAATGGAGAAGAATTATCTGAAGAGATAATACAAGCGTTATTAGATGATAATATTATTAAGTGGGCATTTAATGCACAGTTTGAACGAATATGTTTATCCAGATTTTTAAAACTACCTAAAGGAACATATTTAAATCCAAAAAGCTGGAGATGTACAATGATATGGAGTGCTTATATGGGGTTACCATTTTCGCTTGAAGGGGTAGGGAAAGTATTAGGACTTAAGAAGCAAAAATTAATCGAAGGTAAGGATCTGATAAAATATTTTTGTGTACCTTGTACACCAACGAAATCAAATGGATTTAGAAATAGAAACTTTCCATATCACGATAAAATAAAATGGGAGGCTTTTAAAACCTATAATATTCGTGATGTTGATACAGAAAAAGAAATACAATGTAAACTTATGAAGTTTCTAGTACCCGATTTTATATGGGAAGAATATAATTTAGACCAAGAAATTAATGATAGGGGAATTAAAGTGGACTTGAAATTTGTAGATAGAGTAGTAGCTTTAGATAACAAAGTAAGAACAAAGTTAATGAGTGAATTACAAATTTTGACTGAGTTAGAAAATCCAAACTCAGTAGTTCAGCTAAAAGGTTGGTTGAGTGAACAAGGTGTTGAAATTGAAAGTTTAGATAAAAAATCAGTTAAAGAACTTGTTAAGATTACCAAAGGAGAAGTATCAAAAGCGTTGGCTTTGAGAATGCAGTTATCAAAATCATCTATAAAGAAATATCAAGCTATGAAAGATGTAGCTTGTGAGGATGGTAGATGTAGAGGAATGTTTCAATTTTTAGGTGCTAATAGAACTGGTAGATTTTCTGGGTGTAATGTACAATTACAAAATTTACCAAGGAATACTATGAAAGAACTTTTTGAGGTTAGATCAATAATAAAAAATAGAGACGGAGATATTCTTGAATTATTATATGATAATGTACCAGATATTCTTTCACAACTTATAAGAACAGCTTTTGTTCCAAAAGAAAATATGAAGTTTTATGTAGCTGATTTTTCATCAATAGAAGCAAGAGTAATTGCATGGCTTGCGGGAGAAACTTGGCGAGAGGAACTGTTTAAAAAAGGTGGAGATATTTATTGTATGTCTGCTTCACAGATGTTTGGTGTTCCTGTTGTTAAACATGGCATAAATGGTGACTTAAGACAAAAAGGTAAGATAGCAGAGTTAGCGTGTGGTTACGGCGGATCAGTAGGAGCACTAACTGCAATGGGTGCTCTTGACATGGGACTTAAAGAAGATGAATTAAAGCCACTTGTTTTATCATGGCGAGAAGCAAATCAGAATATAGTAGCACTTTGGTGGGCAGTAGATAAAGCTATAAAAAATGCGATAGTTATGAAAGGTTTGACTAGAACACACGGAATAGAGTTTGAATGTAGGAGTGGATTACTTAGAATAACACTACCAAGTGGAAGAAAACTAACATATATTAAACCAAAAATTGAAATTAATAAATTTGGAGGTGAATCAGTCACTTATGAAGGAGTAGGTGTAGCTAAAAAGTGGGAGAGAATAGAGAGTTATGGACCTAAGTTTGTAGAAAATATAGTACAGGCCATTTCAAGAGATATACTGATGTTTTCTTTACAGAATTTAAGTGTTTATAATATCGTAGCCCATGTTCATGATGAAATAATTATAGAGGCGTCTGAGAATACAAAGCTAGAAGATATTTGTGAAATTATGAGTCAAGTTCCATATTGGGCAAATGGGTTGATGCTTACTGCAGATGGATATACGTGTGATTTTTATATGAAAGATTAAAAATTTGAGTGAGAGGTTAAATTCTCACTCTTTTTTATTGCCTATGATATGAGGGATTAAATTAGTATTCCCATCATTTTAATAGGAGGAAAAAATCAATGAGTAAGAGTCAAAGGAAAATCAAAGAAGAAAAGAAAGACGCTTATAAACCTTTGGTCTATATTTGCGCTCCATACAGAGGAGATATAGAAGCGAATATTAAAAAGGCTATAAAGCTAGGAAGACTTGCTTATATAGAAGGTAATATTCCAATAATACCTCATGTGTTATTTCCATTTATGGATGACTCAAATGAAGTAGATAGGAAAAATGCTATGTTTGCGGATATCATTCTACTTGGAAAATGCAGTGAAATTTGGGTTTTAGGTGACAATATCACAGAAGGTATGAAAGTAGAAATTGACGTCGCTAAAAAACATCATAAAACTATAAAGTATTTTACGGAGGTAAAGTAATATGAGGTTAACTATTCATAGATCAAACTTTCAAGGTAACGCTAAGAATTGCATTTATGATATTAAGTGTTTAATTGAAAATATAGAACAATTAAAAGAGGCAGTATGTTTTGATCACGTATGCGCTAATTTTAAAAATAATTATAGAAATAAAGATAATTTCTTAGAGTGTGACTGTGATGTTTTTGATTGTGATAATGAACATAGTGATAATCCAAATGATTGGATTTATCCAGAAGATTATGAATATTTGCTTGAAGGAGCGAGTCATGTTGTAGTTCCTAGTCGAAATAATAATAAAGAAAAAAATGGGAAAGTAGCCCGACCTAGACATCATGTTTATATTCCACATAGGTTATTCTTGACATCAGATGAGTGTGAAATTTTTAAGAAACAAGTGTATGGGAAATATAAATTTTTTGATAAAAATGCTTTGGATTGTTCAAGATTCATTTTCGGAAATATTACTGATGAAGTTATTTGGTTTGAAGGTGAAAAGAATCTAGATGAAATACTTGGGGTTGCAGATGCTTTTACGCTTTTGGAATTAAAGGAGCATACACCAGTAATCGAACAAGGTAGTCGTAATTCTACTATGAGTCATATGGCTGGAAAGATTATAAAACGATATGGAGCAACTGATGAAAGTTATTCCATGTATTTAGAACAAGCCTCTAAATGCACACCACCTTTAGATGACAGCGAGCTTAATTCCATCTGGTATAGTGCAACTAAGTTCGGAAAGAAAATTGCTAGTCAAGAAGGGTATATAAAGCCTGAAGATTATAATCAGGAATTTAAATTTAAACCTACAGATTATTCAGATGTAGGTCAGGCTATAGTTCTTTCTAGAGAGTTTCAAGACAGAATAAAATACTCTCCAGCAACTGATTATTTAGTCTATAACGGAAGCTACTGGGAGGAGTCTGTACCAAACGCACAGGCTGTAGCACATGAACTGACTGAACTTCAATTAAAAGAAGCTCATGATGAAATAAATTTATGTCTAAAACAATTAACTGATGCGGGAGTTATGCCGATGATAACAAGTTTAGGTATGAAGAAAGTTAAGGAAAACTTAGATGATAACCAAAGAAGAATAGTAGAAAAGTATGAACAAGTTTTAGTTTATGAGAAGTATGCTATTAAAAGACGTGATAGTAAAAATATCTGGTCTACATTAAAAGAAGTGCGTCCTTTAATTCAAATAGAGCCCACTTCACTTGATAGGGATGAGTTTTTATTAAATACACCAAGTAAAACTTATAATCTAAAAACAGGTCTTTCAAAAGAACATGACTACAATGATTTCATAAGCAAACAAACAAGTATTGATCCATCAAGTAAAGGTAAGAAATTATGGGAAGAAGCACTAAAGACATTCTTTTTAAGTGATGAGGAACTTATAAAATATGTTCAAAAAATAGTAGGTTTAGCTGTTGTTGGAAAGGTTTATGTCGAGGCTTTAATAATTGCTTATGGTGAGGGGAGTAATGGTAAAAGTACATTTTGGAATGTAGTAGCGAGGGTTCTTGGTAGTTATAGTGGGAATATATCTGCAGATATGCTAACTGTGGGATGTAGAAGAAATGTAAAACCTGAGCTTGCAGAGGCAAAAGGGAAAAGACTTCTTATTGCTGCTGAACTTGAAGAAGGAATGAGAATGAACACATCAAATGTAAAACAACTTTGCTCGACAGATGAAATTTTTGCTGAGAAAAAATTCAAATCACCATTTAGTTATGTTCCTTCACATACTCTTGTTCTTTATACTAATCACTTACCAAAAGTAGGTGCGATAGATAATGGAACATGGAGAAGACTTATCGTAATTCCTTTTAACGCACAGATTAAAGGTAAAGGTGACATCAAAAACTATGCAGATTACCTTTATGAAAATGCTGGAGGTGCAATTTTAGAATGGATACTTACTGGATCGAAAGAAGTAATGGAAGCTAACTTTAAGCTAGAAAAACCAAAAGTAGTAAAAGATGCTATCAGAAAATACAAAGAGGATAACAACTGGCTAGGAGAATTTTTAGAAGATTGTTGTGAAATTGACATCAGTTATACTGAAAAAAGCGGACAATTATATTCTGAATACCGAGCGTTTTGTATGAGGACAGGTGCGTTTATAAGAAGTACGACTGATTTTTATAATGCACTTTTAAGTGAAGGTTATAAAAAGAAAAAAAATATGAGTGGTTCTTTTATATATGGATTAAAATTAAAATCTGATTTTATTATTTGATAACGGTCGATGACGGTCAATTTCAATACTTATTGCAAAATGTGTGAATTTAATAAAAAGAAAAAAGGTATAAAAATGACTATCATAAAAATCACGGAAAACCTATTATATCAACGTTATGACACCCTATGATGGTCATATATATAACCTTTCTATAATAAAAAAAATATAGTATATATATAATATAGGAAAATGACTATCAAAGGGTGTCATATTAGGAGGTAAATATGCTAGAAAGCTTAATAGAACAACATTTAGTGAGAGAAGTTAATAGAAGAGATGGTTTATGCTTGAAATTTAATAGTCAAAGCATGACAGGAATTCCAGACAGAATAATATTGATGAAAAATGGTACTGTTGGTTTTGTTGAGGTTAAGCAAAAAGGTAAGAAACCAAGACCACTTCAAGAATTAAGAATGAAACAATTAAGGAGGTTAGGATTTAAAGTATACACACTTGATGAAAAAGAGAAGATAGGAGAAATCTTAGATGAGATATGTAGCACATAATTATCAAAATTATGCCAAAGATTTTATTTTAGCACATAAGGTATCTGCTTTGTTCCTTGACTGTGGTTTAGGTAAAACTATAACAACACTCACAGCTATAAACGAACTCATGTATGATATTTTTGAAATTAGTAAAGTACTAATTATAGCCCCGTTAAGAGTAGCACAATCAACGTGGAAAGATGAAATAGAAAAATGGGATCATCTTAACCTCTTAAGATATTCAATTGCTGTTGGAGATGAAAAAGAAAGACTAAAAGCTTTGAAACAAAAGTCAGACATTTATATCATTAACCGTGAAAATGTAGACTGGTTAGTAACTAAAAGTGGAGTAGATTTTAACTTTGATATGCTAATTATTGATGAGCTCAGTTCATTTAAATCACACACTTCAAAACGATTTAAGAGTTTATTAAAAATAAGGCCATACTTTGAAAGAGTAGTAGGTCTTACTGGAACACCAAGTAGTAATGGATTAATGGATTTATGGGCAGAGTTTAGAGTGCTAGATTTAGGAGAAAGGCTTGGTCGCTATATAACGCATTATAGGAACGAGTACTTTCTACCAGATAAAAGGAATGGTGCGGTAATATTTTCTTATAAACCACAGCCAAATGCTGAGGAAAGAATATATCGTAGACTCGCAGATATAACAATTTCAATGAAATCTACAGAGTATTTGAAAATGCCAGAGTTGATACTAAATGAACTTGAAATAAATCTTGATGAAGAAGATCAGATTAAATATAAAAAGTTTAAAAAAGAAATGGTAATGACAATTCAAGAAAAAGAAATAGACGCTATAAATGCAGCAAGCCTTTCAAATAAACTTATTCAACTAGCTAATGGTTCAATCTATGATGAAGATAAGAAATTCTATGAAGTTCATAATAAAAAGTTAGATAAACTTGAAGAAATAATTGAGAGTGCAAATGGGAAACCTGTACTCGTTGCTTATTGGTTTAAGGCAGATAAAGAAAGAATTGAAAAACGATTTAAAGTAAGAGAGATTAAAACTGCAGATGATATAAAACAATGGAATATGGGAATGATTAATCTTGCATTAATACACCCAGCAAGTGCAGGACATGGATTGAATTTACAAAGTGGAGGCTCCACACTAGTATGGTTTAGTCTTGCATGGTCTCTTGAATTATATCAACAAACTAATGCTAGACTTTATAGACAAGGACAAAAAGACACGGTAGTGATTCATCATTTAATTACAAAAAATACTATTGACGAAGATATTATGAAAAGTTTAAAAAGAAAAGATAAAACCCAAGAAGCATTGATGAGAGCAGTAAAAGCAAGAATAGGAGGATAAGGTATGAGAACGGAAGAATATCTAAATCAAGCTAGACATTTAGATACACAGATTAATTCAAAGCTTAGTCAAATAGAATCATTGAGTGCGTTGGCTACAAAATGTACTGCAACCTTAACTGATATGCCCGGTAATAAAAATAATGGAACATCAAAAATGGAGGATACGATTTTAAAAATTATAACACTACAAGAAGAAATTAATAGTGATATTGATGTACTTGTAGATTTAAAAAAAGAAATAATGACAATAATAAAAAAAGTTGAGAACTCTGAATATCGTACACTTCTAGAAAATCGATATTTATCATTTTTGTCTTGGGAGAAAATTGCAGTTGAAATGAAGTATAGTATACAGCAAGTTTATAGAAAAAGAACTGAGGCATTGAAAAAAATTGAAGAAATTTTAAAAGATGATAGGAAATGATAGTGAATGAGAGTATACTTTTCTGATATAATTAAAATGTGGAAAATAGAAAATAAACCTTGTAGAGAAATCTATGAGGTTTTCTATTGTGATTTATCGTAATGACTAAATATTTATCAATAATGATAAAAACAGAAATTTATTGTAATGGATAAAAATTTATCAATGATGATAAAAAGAAGAATTTATTGTAATGACTAAATATTTATCAATGATGATAAAAAGAAGAATTTATTGTAATGACTAAATATTTATCAATAATGATAAAAACAGAAATTTATTGTAATGGATAAAAATTTATCAATGATGATAAAAACAGAAATTTATTGTAATGGATAAAAATTTATCAATGATGATAAAAACAAGAATTTATTGTAATGGATAAAAATTTATCAATGATGATAAAAACAGAAATTTATTGTAATGGATAAAAATTTATCAATAATGATAAAAAGAAGAATTTATCGTAATGACTAAATGTTTATCAATAATGATAAAAACAGAAATTTATTGTAATGGATAAAAATTTATTAATAATGACAAAAACAAGAATTTATCGTAATGACTAAATATTTATCAATGATGATAAAAATAGAAATTTATCGTAATGGATAAAAATTTATTAATAATGATAAAAGAACCTTGTAGATCTTTCTATAGGGTTTTTATTATGCTAAAGAGAGGAGAAAGTAATGCCGAGAAAACCTAAGAGACCATGTTCATATCCTAACTGTCCAAGGTTAACAGATAAACAATTTTGTGATGAACATGAAAGAATAGAGAATAAAAGATATGAGATGCAAGATAGAAATCCTGAAACAAGGAAGAGATACGGATCAACGTGGAGAAGAGTTCGAGCTAGTTATGTAAGAGAACATCCGTATTGTGAACTATGTTTTTCAGATGGATTGATGAGAGAAGTACAAGAGGTTCATCATAAGCTACCTTTATCCAAAGGTGGAACACATAGTAAGAGTAATTTAATATCCCTTTGTAAAAGTTGTCACGCTAAAATTCATGCGAGAGATGGAAGTCGCTGGAGAAAAAAAGTTAGACAAAAATAATTTTTGTGAAAAATTTTCTGGAAGGGGGATTGAAAATCTCTGAAAAGAAAATGAAAATATAACGGGTGTGGGCAAAGATGCACAAAAAGTGCGAATTCAAAAGGGTAATAGGGAAAAGCTTGTGATAAGCGAGTTTAGTAAAAAATAAAAAGAGGGAAGGAGACACTTTAAATGCCGACTAAATCAAATAATATTGGCGGACGTGGTGGCAAAAGAATAGGTGCAGGTCGAAAGAAAAAATCGGTTGTAGAAAAAGCACTTAATGGAAATCCTGGAGGAAGAACACTAGAAGTATTAGATATTCCTGATCTTGAAGGTGTAAAAATGCCTGAACCACATGAAGTATTATCATCAACACAAAAAGATGGTAGTGTATTACAAGCTAAAGAAATTTATGAAGAAACGTGGAAATGGTTGGATAGCCTCAGTATGGGAAATCATGTTCCAAAGCCGCTCATTGAAAGATATGCTATGAGTAGTGCAAGATGGTTACAATGTGAAGATATGACTAGTAAGCTAGGATTTTTATCTAAACACCCAACTACTGGAAAACCAATTCCATCACCGTTTATAAATATAGGAATAAATTATATGAATCAGGCTGTAAGGCTATGGAATGAAATATATCAAATCGTAAAAGAGAATTGTAAAACTGAATTTGATGGAGTAGTACCTCAAAATGATTTGATGGAAAAACTACTAAATTCAAGAAAAAATTTATAAGAATGGAGATTAAAAATGATAGAAAAAGTAAATCCAAAACATCCAGATAAAATTGCGGATAGAATCGCTGGAGCAATTGTAGATTTGGCATACAAACTGGAGAAAGAACCTAAGGTAGCTGTAGAAGTGCTGATAGGTCATGGAAAATGTCATGTCATAATAGAAACATCAGTTGATTTTGAGAAAAAAAGTATTCATAGAATAATTAGAAGAATAGCGGGAGTAGTTCATCCTGATGTAAATATTGTATCGCAAGATAAAAAATTAAATAAAAATCAAAATGACAAAATACGATGCGGAGATAATGGTATATTCAAAGGTATGCCTATTACAAAAGAACAAAAAGAACTCTCAAGAATAGCTAGAAATATTTATTCACAGTATCCCTATGATGGGAAATACATACTTGATGGAGAAAAATTGATAATTTGTCAAAGTAATGTAAAAACGAAAGTACTAAAAAAATTGTATCCAAATGCTACAATCAATCCTTTAGGAAATTGGACTGGAGGAACAGATGTTGATACAGGAGCTACTAATAGAAAACTTGGTAGCGATATGGCTGATTCTGTGACAGGTGGAGGTCTTCATGGTAAAGATTTAAGTAAAGCTGATGTATCGGTAAATATATATGCGTTCTTAAGAGCACAACAACTCCAAAGTCCTGTAGAATTTAGCTGTGCAATTGGAGATGAAAGTATAGGCGATATGCCTTATGAAGAAATTGTTAGAATTGCAAAAGAATACATAGACTCCGTAGGTGGATTTGAAAAATTCGCTGAATGGGGTCTTTTTTAATGAGGTATAGAGATGAAGAATAAACTATTAGAATATGAATTAAGAAATGTTGATGAATTGATACCATATATCAATAATGCAAGGACACACTCGGATGAGCAAATATCAAAAGTGATGGCTTCAATAAAGGAATTTGGATTCTTAAATCCTATATTAATTTCAGAAGAAAATGTAATAACTGCAGGGCATTGTAGATTAATGGCTGCAAAGAAACTGGGAATGGATAAAGTACCTTGTATAAAGGAAAACTATCTAACACCTGCACAAAGAAAAGCATACGTTATTGCGGATAACCAACTCGCACTTGGAGGAGGTTGGAATGAAGAACTTCTAGCTATCGAATTGTCAGATTTACAGGGTGCTGATTTTGATCTTGATGTACTTGGATTTGATGAAAAAGAATTGTCAAAAATATTTGATGAAGGTCTTGAAGGAGAAGACGATGATTTTGATATAGAAGCAGAGTTGAAAAAGCCATGCATAACAAAAGAGGGAGATATATGGCATGTAGGTAGACACAAAGTAATATGTGGAGATTCTACTAAAGAAGAAACGTATTTAAAACTATTAGGAGAAACTAAAGTAAATTTAGTATGTACTGATCCACCTTATTTAGTAAATCTTGAGAGTACTTCTGGAAAAATTAAAAATGATGATTTAAATGATAAAGAAGGATATGAGTTTTTACTTCTAGCGTTTAGTAATTGCAAAAACTCAATGGCTAAAGATGCATCCATTTATGTCTTTTATGCGACCATGAAAGCACGTATATTTTATGATGCATATGAAGACGCTGGATTTAAAGTTGGTGCTGGTCTGGTATGGAAAAAACCAAGAGCACCGCTTATGAGAACAGATTGGAAATTCAACATGGAACCTATTATTTGGGGTTGGAGAAAAGATGGAAAACATATCTGGTATGGAGATCAAAAACAAAAAGCAGTGTTTGAATTTGATAGTATTAATAATTCAAAAGCAGATGGACATGGACATCCATCAAGTAAACCTGTTCCGTTGATTGTATATTTAATAAAGCAATGTACACAAACTAACGGATTAGTACTAGATGCATTTTTAGGATCGGCATCTACTTTAATAGCTTGTGAACAGAGTGGAAGAATATGCTATGGAATAGAATTAGAAGCTAAATTTGTTGATGTTGCTGTGAAAAGATATATTGAATTAACTGGAACTTCTGATGACATATATGTAGAAAGAAACGGAGAAAAGATTCCATATGCTGAGGTGAAAATAGATGAGTCAATTAACAGTAGGTAGTCTATTTTCAGGATCCGGGGGTTTTGAATTAGGTGCTACGATTCTAGGAATGAAAGCAGTTTGGGCGAGTGAAGTAGAACCATTTCCAATTCTTGTGACAAAGAAGAATTTTCCTAACTTAGTTCATTTAGGAGATATTAATAATATTAAAGGTGGAAATATAGATCCAGTTGATGTTATAACGTTCGGTAGTCCATGCCAAGATTTATCAATCGCAGGACAAAGAGATGGACTAAGTGGAAGTAAATCAAATTTATTTTATGAAGCAATAAGAGTTATTAAAGAAATGAGGGAGAATACAAATGAAAAATATCCAAGAATTATCATATGGGAAAATGTCTGTGGAGCTTTCTCAAGTTCAAAAGGAGAAGACTTTAGACAAGTACTTGAACAAATCTCAAAAATCAAATGTAAAAACATATCAATTCCTAAATCTTCAAAATGGAAAAATGCAGGATGTGTTATGGGAGGAACATTTAGTATTGCATGGAGAGTCTTGGACGCACAATATTTCGGAGTCCCCCAAAGACGTAAGAGAATCTTTCTTGTCGCAGATTTTACAGGAGAAGGTGCAAGAGAAATATTATTTAACGAAGAAATCCTGCCAAGGTATTTTGAATCGTGCTCAGATAAGAAACAAGAAATTGCCGGAATTATTGGAAAATGCACTGAAATATCAAAGTACTGTTTAATGGATCAAGGTGGAGAAAGGCTAGATGTTACATTAAATAAAACAGGAACTCTAAGAGCCCAAAGTAACCATCCACCACTTGTTTTTGAAAATCATGGACAAGATAGTAGATTTAAAGGCCCACTAGATATTACACCAACTTTATCAAGTAGTTTAGGAACAGGTGGAAATAATCAACCTTTTGTAGTTGAAAATATCGCAAATTATGATGTGAGATTTACAAGTTTAAATACTAAGAATAGTAGATACAAAGTGTATGAAACGGCTACATCAAGAACTTTGGACACAGGAGGAAATAATCCGAATGCAAATCAAGGTGGGGTAGCAATAGTTTCTATATATTCAACTAGCAAAAATTATCATCATACAAAAGCTATAAAGGACAAGGTATCAACATTAGTCGCAACTGATTATAAAGATCCTCCTATTATAAATGATAAATATTCTGTTCGAAGAATTACTCCTCTTGAATGTAGTAGATTGCAAGGTTTCCCAGATTATTGGTGTGAAAGGTTAGAGCTACTCAATCCTACAGATGAAGATCTAAATTTTTGGAGAGAAGTATTCGAAACAAATAGAAAGATAAAAAATGGAAAAAAACAAAAAACTGATAATAATATAAGAACATGGTTAAAAAATCCTTATTCGGATGCAGCACAATATAAGATGTGGGGGAACGGAGTAGCTCTACCATGCGTATTATATATTTTTAGTGGAGTGAAGAAATACTTAGAAAATAGCGAATAATACTTGATAAATATGATGTTTAGAGTGATATATAGTATAAAAACAAAGGAGATTAAGTATATGAAAACAAGATTTGAAAAAGATTATGAAGAAGCAAAATATGGTAATGGAATAGAAATTCTATCAAGTAGAAAAACTCAATTAGAAGTTCTAAGAAGATAATTTAAATCTTGTAGAAATGCTTTTAAACGAGATTGTTTGAAACAGGAAATAATAAGACTCGAAGAAGAATATAAAATAATTGATGAATTATTTTAAAATAAGACTTGCTATTTAAAGCATTTAGAGTGATATATAGTGTAAGGGATTCTAAGGAGGAATTAAAATGTTAAATACAACAGAAAGATTAGAAGCAAAAGAAGAAGCCTTACATCAAGTAGATAGAACAAAAAAATATATAAGCGGAGCTAGAAAATTTTTAGGAGAAGGGAAGATAGGACTTGCTATTGAACGTTATGATATTGCAGAAGATGCTCTAGAGTCTGCAAATTATTATCGTGAACTGCTATGGAAACTTTCAAATGATGATCCAACTCAAGAAGAATTTGAAGCGATTTGTGTAGTAGAATCAATGAAAATAGTTTTATATAAATTAGCAAAAGACCTATCAGGTAAATAATTATGGATGATTTAAAAAGAAAAATTATAAGATTAAAGGAGAAATTCCCAAAAAACACAAGGCTTAAACTAATTTCAATGGATGATATTCAAGCACCTCCAAGTGGGACTTTTGGAACAGTATTAGGGGTTGATGATATTGGTATGATCCTTGTAAAATGGGATAATGGTTCAACTTTATCTTTAATTCCCGAAGAGGACAAATTTAAGATAGTAAGACAATAGAATTAATAAATGTCTTGACTTTATAGCCTTTTAGAGTGATATATGTAGTAACAAAAAAAGGAGGTCATTAAGATGACTGAAAATAAAATAATAAGACAAGAAGCAAGAGAACAAGCACTACAGGAAGTAAAAAGATTAAATAAATATATTGAACAATCAAGATATAATTTTAAACAGGGAAGAAGAACGTCAGCAATTAATCTATTTTCAATAACTAAAGACGGATTAGCAAGTGCAAGATATTGGGTTAATGAAATACTAATATTTTCTGAAAATAATCCAACGGATGATGAATTAGAAATAATTAATTTGGTAGAATCAAGAGTGCTTCCAATAGAAGAATTAGCAAAAGAGTTAGAAGTTTGCTAAAACAAATAGCTAAAAGTATTGAGTAAATATCTTGATAAAAGCTTGACTTTATAGCCTTTTAGAGTGATATATATAGTAACGAAAACAAAGGAGATAAAGACAATGAACAACATCAAAGAACAAAATGGAATTAAATTTTTCAAAGAAACAACAATGGAGGAATTAGAGGAAAAAGGATTCTTATCAAGCAAAAGTGTATTTTTAAAATTTGGAGACAACGTTCTAATAGGAATTACAAATTGGAAAAATGAGTGTGTAGGAGCTATTTACAGAATCAAATATCAAGAAGGAGAAGTAAAAAGAAACCACACTTTTAAAAAATTAGAATTAAACAAGATTTCAAAATCAACTTTTGAAGACACAGGACACGCGATTGAATGGGCGATGAAAAACTGCTAAAAGAATAAAAAGAAAGTAGACCGAAAGGTCTATTTTTTATGCTCAGATGAGGAGGAGATTATGGGAAGAAAAAAGAAATATAAACCTACTAGATTCAAAGCTAAAACATCAGTATATAGTGAGGAACGTGCAGATTATGCGGTAAATTTTATTCAATGTTTAAGTCATACTAAAGGAACATGGGCAGGGAAGAAATTTGAATTATTACCGTGGCAAGAAGAAATTATAAGAGATTTATTTGGAATTATAAAACCAAATGGATATAGACAATTTAATACAGCTTATATTGAAATTCCTAAAAAGATGGGTAAGAGCGAACTTGCAGCAGCAATTGCACTTCTTCTTTGTTGTGGAGACGGAGAAGAACGTGCTGAAGTTTATGGATGTGCAGCGGATAGACAACAGGCTACTATTGTATTTGATGTCGCAGCTGATATGGTTAGAATGTGTCCAGCTTTAAATCGTAGGGTGAAGATTTTAGCTTCGCAAAAAAGGATAGTGTATTTACCTACTAATAGTTTTTATCAAGTGTTATCTGCAGAAGCATATTCAAAACACGGATTCAATATTCATGGAGTTGTTTTTGATGAGTTACACACTCAGCCAAATAGAAAGTTATTTGATGTTATGACAAAAGGTAGTGGAGATGCTAGAACGCAGCCACTTTATTTTTTAATTACAACTGCTGGTACAGATACAAATAGTATTTGTTATGAAACTCATCAAAAAGCAAAAGATATACTCGTAGGTAGAAAAATAGACCCAACATTTTATCCAGTAATTTATGGTGCAGATGAAAATGATGACTGGACTGATCCTAAAGTGTGGAAAAAAGCTAATCCCTCACTAGGAGTAACTGTTGGGTTAGATAAAGTTAAAGCTGCTTGTGAATCTGCAAAACAAAATCCAGGAGAAGAAAATGCTTTTAGACAATTGAGACTTAATCAGTGGGTGAAACAATCAGTACGTTGGATGCCCATGGATAGATGGGATAGTTGTAATTTTAATGTTGACGAAGAAGAGTTATTAGGTAGGATATGTTACGGAGGTTTGGATTTATCATCTACAACAGATATAACTGCTTTTACTCTGGTATTTCCTCCTTTGGATGAAGAAGACAAGTTTATAGTTCTACCATATTTTTGGATTCCAGAAGATACGTTGGAACTAAGAGTAAGACGCGACCATGTACCTTATGATCTTTGGAATAAGCAAGGTTATATACAAACTACAGAGGGTAACGTAGTCCATTACGGATATATCGAGCAATTTATTGAAAAACTCGGAGAAAAGTATAATATCCGAGAAATTGCATTTGACAGATGGGGTGCTGTTCAAATGGTTCAAAATCTAGAAGGGATGGGTTTTACAGTAGTACCATTCGGACAAGGTTTTAAAGATATGAGTCCTCCGACCAAAGAACTTATGAAGCTAGTTCTTGAACAAAAACTAGCCCATGGAGGTAATCCAGTACTCAGATGGAATATGGACAATATTTTTATAAGACGTGATCCAGCAGGAAATATTAAGGCAGATAAAGAAAAATCAACAGAGAAAATTGATGGAGCTATTGCAACAATTATGGCACTAGATCGTGCGATAAGATGTGGAAATCAAAATACTGAAAGTGTTTATGATGACAGAGGCTTGTTATTTATTTAGGAGGTATGTATGAATTATTTTATGAAATTATTTAAATCTAGAGATAATCCTAAAAATAGATTAAATGGAAGTTCATATAGTTTTTTTATGGGTGGAAGTTCTAGTGGAAATAGAGTAACAGAAAGAAGCGCCATGCAGATGACGGCGGTATATAGTTGTGTAAGGATACTTTCTGAAACATTAGCTAGTCTACCTTTACATGTGTATGAGGTAACCAATACTAGTACAAAAAAAGCCACAGAACACATGTTATATACGTTACTTCATGATGAACCAAATAATGAAATGACAAGTTTTATTTTTAGAGAAACACTAATGACTCATTTGCTTTTATGGGGTAATGCTTATGCACAAATTATAAGAAACGGTAAAGGAGAAGTATTAGGGCTTTATCCATTAATGCCAGATAGAATGAAAGTTGATAGGGATGAAGCTGGTAATTTGTATTATGAATATCATATAAGCGAAGGGGATGCAAACTCTAAAACTAAAGGTGCTGTTAAATTATCACCAAGTGATATTTTGCATATACCAGGTTTAGGGTTTGATGGTTTAGTTGGTTATAGTCCAATTGCCATGGCAAAAAATGCGATTGGAATGGCTATTGCAACTGAAGAATACGGAGCAGCATTTTTCGCAAATGGAGCGACACCAAGTGGTATACTTGAACATCCAGGTGTAGTAAAAAATCCAGAGGCAATGAGAGAAAGTTGGGCTAGAGGGTTTTCAGGTAAGAATAACCATAAGGTTGCGATACTTGAAGAAGGTATGAAATATACTCCTATTTCAATAGCACCAAATGAAGCACAGTTTTTAGAAACAAGAAAATTTCAAATAAATGAGATAGCTAGAATTTTCAGAGTTCCACCACATATGGTAGGTGATCTTGAAAAGTCTAGTTTTTCTAATATTGAACAACAATCTCTTGAGTTTGTTAAATACACGCTTGATCCGTGGGTCAAACGTTTTGAACAAGCTATGACTAGGAGACTACTTACAAGTGATGAAAAGAAAAAATATTATATAAAATTCAATGTTGATGGACTGCTTAGAGGAGATTATCAAAGTAGGATGAATGGATATGCAACAGCACGTCAGAATGGCTGGATGAGTGCTAATGATATAAGGAGTTTAGAAAACTTAGATTTGATATCAGATGAGGAAGGAGGAAACTTATATCTAGTCAATGGTAACATGTTGCCACTTAAAAAGGCTGGTGCTTATGCAGAGAGATTAACAGATTACAAGGAGGAAAACACAGATGAAGAAATTTTGGAATTGGAAGACAGTACAAAATAATAAAGATGAACCACCAGAGAACATATTATTTTTAAATGGAACAATAGCTGAAGAATCATGGTTTGATGATGAGGTAACTCCACAAATTTTTAAAGAAGAACTAATTAAACATAGCGGAGATATTACAGTATGGATAAATTCACCAGGTGGAGACTGTATTGCAGCCGCACAAATTTATAATCTCTTAATGGAACACAAAGGAAATGTTAAGGTAAAAATTGATGGGATAGCAGCTAGTGCTGCGAGTGTGATTGCTATGGCAGGAACAGAAGTTATTATGAGTCCTGTTTCAATGCTTATGATTCATAATCCTATGACAATTGCATATGGTAGCACAAGTGAAATGCAAAGAGCTATAGATATGTTAAGTGAAGTGAAAGAATCAATAATTAATGCTTATGAAATAAAAACAGGATTATCACGAAACAAAATATCAAAACTTATGGATAATGAAACATGGATGGATGCAAGAAAAGCGGTTGAACTTGGTTTTGCTGATTCTATCTTAAAACGAGATGAGATTCAGGATATTGAGATTCCGAATGTTAGTATGCTTTATCAAGAAGCGACAGTTCAAAATTCAATGATAAATAAAATCAAAGAAACTTTTAAAAACGTAAACGAAGAAAAAATAAAAGCTGATTCGTTAATGAATAGATTAGATTTAATAAAAAACTGGAGGTAAGAATTATGAATAAAAAAATACAAGAATTAATTGAAAAACGTGCTAAAGCGTGGGAAGGTGCAAAAGCCTTTGTTGAGAGTAAAAAAGATAGTGATGGACTATTATCAAAAGAAGATGTTGAAACTTATAACATGATGGAAGAAAAAGTTAAAAACTTTACTTTTGAAATAGAGAGACTTCAAGAGATGGAAAATATGGAAAGAGAATTATCAAAACCAGTAAATGATCCGTTAATCTCAAAACCAATGGTGTCTGATAAAGAAGATAAAATTCAAAAAAATCTTCAACACAAAAAAGCAATGATAAAAGCCCTACGATCTAATTTTAGACAAATTGAAAATATTCTACAAGAAAAAGTAGATACTGATGGAGGATATTTAGTTCCAGACGAGTATGATAGTAGATTAGTTACTACGTTAAAAGAAGAAAATATCATTAGAAAACTATCTCAGACTTTAAAAACAAATGGTAAGCATAAAATTAATATAGCTGCGTCAAGTCCTGCGGCTGCATGGGTTGAAGAAGGTGGAGAATTAAAATTTGGAGAAGCAACATTTAAACAAGTTTTATTAGATGCTCACAAACTTCATGTAGCTATTAAAGTTACTGAAGAATTATTATACGATAGTGTGTTTGACTTAGAAAGCTATATCTTAGAAGAATTCGGTAAAGCATTAGCGAATGCAGAGGAAGATGCATTTTTAAATGGGGATGGTAGTGGAAAACCAACAGGAATATTTGCACAAACTAATGGAGGAACGTACTTAACTGAGGTGGATGCTCTAAAAGCTGATGACATTATCAATTTAATTCATGCTTTAAAACGACCATATAGAAAAAATGCAGCATTTATTTTAAACGATAAAATAATAGCTAATATTAGGAAACTAAAAGATAATAATGGAGCATATATTTGGCAACCATCATATCAATCAGGGGAGCCTGATAAATTAGCAGGATACCCAGTGTATACTTCAGCTTTTGCACCAGAAAATAAAATTGCTTTCGGTGATTTTAGATATTATAACATAGGTGATAGAGGTGCTCGTTCATTTAAGGAACTCCAAGAATTATTCGCTGGTAATGGTATGATTGGATTTGTAGCTAAAGAAAGAGTTGATGGTAAGCTAGTATTACCAGAAGCAGTTCAGATATTACCAATCAAAGGATAATATACATTATGGAACTAAAACTTGAACAAGTTAAAAACTATTTGAGAGTTGATACAACAGAAGATGATGAGTTAATCTTATCACTTCTGTTTACAGCTAAAAAATTATGTTTAGGAATACTAAGGGTGAGTAGTTTTTCAGAGTTAGGTGATGAGCATGATTTTGATGAATTTAAAATACCAATATTATATACTGTTGCTTATCTTTATGAACATAGAGAAAATGCTGATTTTAGAGAATTAACACTAATTCTTAGAGCGTTACTATTTAATCATAGGAAAGAGGAGTTTTAAGATGGATATTGTAGAACTAGATACTAGAATTACTTTTCAAAAGGTAGTTTTAGAATTTGATGAATTGCATCAACAATTAGAAACATGGAGTGATTTTTTTACTTGTTGGTCTAATTTGAAATTGGTAACTTCAAGTGAGGTAGAAAGACACGGTGTTAGTAGAAGTTCAGAAGTGATTTCTTTTGTGGTTAGAAAGATGTCGGAATTAAAAGAACTTAATACGTTAGAATATAGAATAAAGTATAACAATAAATTTTTTGACATATTAGAAGTAGATGTGTTCAGTAAAGATAAAAAGTTCTTAAGAATTAAGGGAGTTAATAGCTATGACTAAGAGGACAACTATTGATTCACTCGCTGCTGAGATAACAAAAGGTTTAAAGGAATATTCTAAGCTAACTGAGGAAAGTTTAAAAGGTGCAGTAGTTGAAGTGAGTAATGAAGTTAGAGATAAAATAAAAGAAGGATCACCTAAAAAAAGTGGAGATTACGAAAAAAGTTGGAAAGTGACAAAAGAAAGAGAAACAGCACACTCTATACAAACAGTAGTTCATTCAAAAAATAGATATCAATTAGCACATTTACTTGAATTTGGACATGCGAAGAAAAATGGAGGGCGTACTAAAGCAATTCCACATATAGAGCCAGCAACAAGAGACATTAGCGAAAAAGTATTAGAAAGAATAAAGAGGGTTTTATCGTGAATAAAAATGAAGTATGTGAAATGTTATATAAGCTAGAAATTCCATTTGTTTATAGTCATTTTAAAGAAGGAAGTGCTCCAAGATTGCCATTTCTTATATATTATTATGACGGTGAAAATACTTTTAAAGCAGATGGTAAATTATATTATAGTGTGAAAAATTTAATTATAGAAATGTATACAGAGAAAAAAGATTTTAAATTAGAAAAAAAGATAGAAGATCTTTTACAAACTTATTCTTTAATCTATACAAAAGATGAGGTATGGATACCGAGTGAAGAAATGTATGAAACAATTTATAAAATGGAGGTTTAAGTATGGAAAATAAAGTAAAATTTAATTTGTCTCATGTTCATTATGCAAAATTAACTGAAGGTGATACGACAACTTATGAAAAGCCAGTACAAATTCCAGGTGCTGTAAAAATTAGTTTAGAACCTAATGGAGAACCAGAAAGTTTCTATGCAGATGGAGGATCATATTACACAATTAATAACAATATGGGATATGATGGAGATTTAGAGATTGCGATGATTCCAGAAAGTTTCAGAAAGGATATTCTTCAAGAAAGAGAAGATAAGAATAAAGTTCTAGTTGAAGATTCAGGATCAGAAACAAAGAACTTTGCACTACTTTTTGAATTTGATGGAGATCAGAAAAAAATACGTCATGTACTTTATAATTGTTCAGCAGGTCGCCCAAAAATTGAAGGTCAAACAAATGAGGAATCAAGAGAAGTGCAAACAGAAACAATTTCAATAAAAGCAAGACCTATCAAAGAAGGACTTGTAAAAAGTAAAACTGGTAAAGAGACAACAGAAGAAACATATAAGAATTGGTATCAAACAGTGTATATGCCAACACATGAAGGAGAAATGTAATGGGAGTTATTAAAGATATAAATGTAGATGGAAAAATTGTAAGATTTAAAGCATCAGCAGCGATACCTAGATTATACAGAATGAAGTTTAGTCGTGATATTTATAAAGACTTACTTATATTAGATAAGATTAATAAGAATAAAGGAAATATCGATATTGAGAGTTTAGAAATATTTGAAAATATCGCATATATTATGGCTTACCATGCAGATGATAAAATCTCAAATGATGTAGGTGAATGGTTAGAACAGTTTGATACTTTATCTGTATATAAACTTCTACCAGACTTAATAAAATTATGGGGTATAAATGTTAAAACTATGAGTACATCTAAAAAAAAGCAAAAGAAACTGAGCGGACGTTAAATACCGCTCTTTTTTTACTGCGTGCAGTTGAATTAGGACTTTCAATGAATGATTTATCAGAGTTAACAATAGGGCTAGTAAATGATATGTACATTGAAAAAAATAATGATAGTTATGATTATAAATTAATAGCGACACAAGAGGATATGGATAATTTTTAGGAGGTGATTGTATGGCAAGTAGAATAGCAGGTATTACTGTAGAAATCGGAGGAGATACTCTTAAATTAAAACAAGCATTAAGTGAAGTTGAAGGTAAGATTAAGCAAACTCAAAGAGAACTTAAAGATGTTGAAAGACTATTGAAACTTGATCCACATAATACTGAATTACTTACTCAAAAACAAGAACTCTTAAATACAGCCATAGAGGAAACTAAGAAAAAACTAGAAACATTAAGGATAGCTGAGGAACAAGCTAAAACTGCACTCGCAAATGGAGATATTTCAGAAAAGCAATTTGACGCATTAAAAAGAGAAATTATTGCGACTGAACAAGAACTAGATAAATTTACTGAAAAACTAAAACACACTGATAGTTCAATGCAAGCTACACTTAAAGAAGTTGGGGGTAAGTTTAAAGAGACTGGAGAGAAGATATCTTCAGTAGGTACAACTCTATCAAAAAATGTGACAGCACCAATTGTAGCAGTTGGAGCTGCAGCAACATTAGCCTTTCGTGAAATTGATGAAGGATATGACACTATCATCAAAAAGACTGGAGCAACTGGAGAAAGTTTCGAGGGGTTAAAAAATGTTGCGGATAATATTTTTAAAAGTCTACCTGTTAGTATGAGTGATGTAGGTGTTGCGGTAGGTGAGGTTAATACTAGGTTTAAAGTTACTGGTGATGAGCTTCAAGAACTATCTACTTTATTTCTTAAGTTCGCGGAGATAAATGAAACAGACCTAAATAACGCTATAGGAATGACAAACAAAATAATGGTTCAGTGGGGTATTGACGCTAAAGAAACTGCCAATGTGTTAGGATTAATAACACAAAAAGCACAGGATACAGGAATAAGTGTTGATACTCTTATGAATGGAGTTCAACAACACGGAGCAATTCTAAAAGAAATGGGGTTAAATCTAGGTCAGAGTATTAACTTACTTGCACAATTTGAAGCAAATGGTGTAAATGCAGATCAAGCACTAAGAGGGTTTAGAAAAGCAGTCGCAGCCTATACTAAAGATGGACTTTCTATGGACGAAGCTCTTAAGAAAACAATTGAATCGATAAAAAATGCAGGTAGTGAAACTGAAGCACTAACGATTGCGACTAAGATTTTCGGAACTAAAGGTGCTGCAGAGATGACTAGGGCTATAAGAGAAGGTAGATTTTCTATAGATGATTTATCAAAAAGTATGTCTGAGTACGGGGATGTTGTAGACAAAACATTTGAAGGAACAGAGGACGGTATAGATAAATTTAAAGTAGCTAGTAATAATGCTAAGTTAGCATTAGGTAGTTTAGGAGAAGCAATTTCTGATGTTTTAGGACCAATCTTACAAGGAGTCGCTACTGTACTTGGAGGAATAGCAACTTGGTTGAATAGTCTAAGTCCAACAGCTAAACAGATAGTCGTAATAATTGGACTTATTGTAGCTGCGATAGGACCACTTTTAGTAATAATCGGAACAGTCATTGGTTCAATAGGAAATATAATAACGGGAGTTGCAGCAATTTCTGGTGCTTTTAGTGCGATGAGTGGTGTTATGGCAGGTTTATCTGGTGCGGTAGTACCTATACTCGCTATAATAGCTGCGGTTGTAACATTGATATCTATAGGTAGTTATTTAAAAGATCATTGGAGTGAAATAAAAGACTTTTTTATAAATCTTTGGGAAAGGATAAAAACTTACTTTTCAGAAACATGGACAGCTATTAGTACTACTATAACCGTTGTATGGGAAGTTATAAAAAACTATTTTTCAACAACACTAACAGCTATTAGTCTTATATTTACAACTGCTTGGGAGGGTGTTAAAACTTATTTTACAGAACTTTGGCAAAGTATAACCTTAGTAGTGACTACAGTTTGGGAGAATATCAAAACATATTTTACAACTACCTTTACAGCAATTCAAACTATCTTTACAACCGTGTGGGAGAGTATAAAAAATTTCTTATCAACAACTTGGGAAGCAATAAAAACAATTTTCCAAACAGTTCTTGATGTAATAAAAAATATTATTACAAGTTACTGGGATTTTGTATTTCAAACTACAAGTACAATTTGGAATAGTATAAAAGATTTCTTATCTACTATATGGCAAAACATTAGTAACTCTATAAATACGATAGTACAAGCAATTAGTAATTTTATAAGCACCTCTTGGAATAATATAAAAAATGTTATAAGTAATATTTTAGATGCTATTTTTAATACAGTTTCAAATATCTGGAATAATATTTATTCAACAATCTCTAATCTTGTAAACTCAGCTTATAACTATGTCCAAAGTGTATTTAATAATATGTTATCGGCTGTGGGAAATATTATAGGAAATATTAGTTCAACAATCCAAAATGGATTTCAAAGCGCAGTAGATTATATTTGGGGACTAGTAAACTCAGCTTATTCTTGGGGGAGTGATTTAATTTCAGGAATTGTTAATGGAATTAGGGATAAGATAGGTGCGGTTGTTGATGCGGTAAAAGGTGTAGCTGAGACAATTTGGAGTTATTTACACTTTAGTGTTCCAGAGGTAGGACCGCTTACAGACTACGAGGATTGGATGCCAGACTTTATAAAAGGATTGTCTAAAGGTTTAGATAGTAGTAGAAATCTTTTGAAAAACTCGGTAGCTAAATTATCAAATGATTTGGTGATAAATCCAGATTTAAAAGGATTCACACTTTCAAGAGTAAATGCAACATCAGGTATAAGTAGTGATGATTTAAACAAATTAATTCAAGGTATAAATATACCACACGAGACAACTGGCGATATAGTTATCCCAGTTTACTTAGGTGGAACATTACTTGATGAAATAATAATAAATGCACAAAACAGACAAATTATAAAATCAGGAGGAAGGTAATATGAAAAAATCATATATAAAAATTAATAATGAAATAATACCAACTCCTGATGAGATAGACTTTGAGTTTAGAGATATTGAAGGTAGTAGTAGCGGGGTTACCGAAGCAGGAATAACACATAGAGACATTGTAAGGGAAAGTGTGATATCTATATCTTTGAAACTAACTCTAACAAACCAGTATCTTTTAAAGTTATCAAAAATGTTAAAGCAAAATACAATACCAGTTAAATACTTTGATCCTTATTCATTAGAAGAAAAAGAAATAAATGCTTATTGTACAAATTTCAAGGTTAGTCTTTTAAATAAAAATGGAAGTCTTGGAATTTGGGGTGTTAGTTTTAAATTGGAGGAATACTAGATGTATCAGACAAGTGTTAACTTCAATAAAATGATAAAAAAGAAAAGTAGAAAGTATTTTTGGACAGGGGAGATATTATTAAAAACTGGAAAAATAATTAATTTTGATGATAAACATATTCTAAAAGATAGTGGTTATATAAGTAATTCATGTTCAGGAAGTAACGAAATAGAATTGGGTTCAGTTTATGCTGCGGAGATGGGTATTACCTTGAAACTAGATGAATTAAAAGAAATAACATTAGACGGAAGCATTATAAAACTATATTTCAACTTAGTCTTGGAAAATAATGAAATTGAAAAAATACCACTTGGAATATTTGAAACAACTGAAGCTAATAGAACGAAGAAATTTGTTGAAATTAAAGGTTATGACTTTATGGTTAAGTTTAATAAAACTCTAAGTTTTAAAGAAACATCTGGGACTATTTATGAACTCTTAGAATTCTGTTGTAAGAAGTGTAGTGTAGGACTTGGAATAAGTAAAGAAGAAATTGAAAAATTACCAAATGGTGTAGAAAGAGTTGGGATTTATGTCGAGCATGATATAGAAACGTATCGTGATCTAATTCATTATATTAGTGCAACTACTGCAAGTTTTGCGACTATAGATCGTTTTGGTAAGTTAATATTAAAAAGATTTAATATGAACTCAAATTATGAAATAAAAGAAATAGATAGGTATGAATTAAGTATTTCAGATTTCACAACTAGGTATACTGCAGTACAAAGTACAAATCTTAAAACAAAAATATCAGAGTATTATTCAAAAGAAAATGACAATGCTTTAACTATGAATATTGGTGTTAATCCTTTGATGCAGTTAGGACTTCCTGAAAAACGAGTAAGGATGTGTAAAGCAATTTTAGAAGAAGTATCTACATTTGACTATACGCCATTAGATAGTGTAGTCGTAAGTAATCCAGCATTTGAGGTCGGGGACAAGATTACTTTTAAGGTTGGTGTTGAAAGTTATCATACTATAGTTACATCAATTGAGTATAAAATTCATGGAAAATATAGAATTAAGAGTGTAGGTAAAAATGCATTACTATCTAAAGGTAAGAGTAAACAAGATAAGAATATTCAAGGTATATTACAAACTATTGAGTCTGACAGAGTAAAGGTGAATGCTTATGTTAATGGAACTGAAATAAAAATAGGACAGAATTCACAAACAATAATTGATATAGAATTTGCATCAAGTAAAGAAACTGATGCTTTTTTTATCGCTACTGTGTTATTTGATGTTAAAAGTTTAAAAAAACATATTGAAGAGACTGTTACTTTAAAAGCTGAAAAAGAAGAAAAGAAAATAACCTTGATTAGAGAAGTTGAAGAAGATCAAAAGCTTAATATTATTTACTCATTAAATGAAGTCACAATTAGAAATCACGCACCAAAGTTTATAGCTAAAGTAGGAAGCCAAATAGTTACATTATTCTACCCACTAATAAACTTAAAAGAAAAAGTGATTAATAGATTTACTGTTGATTTTGAGTTAGAAAAGGGTAGCTTAGTTATTCCAATAGAGGGAATAAGTGCTGCGATCATAGGTAGTGCGCTAGGAGGAGATGTACCTTGGGACGGTAAAATAAAAGTAAATGAGAACTTAGGTAAGTTAATACTATCTCATAGAAAACAAGTGGATTTAAGTGAAGGTAGTATAGAGGTTGACACTTATGATGTTCCTAAATATGAATTTAGTGATGTGATTATAAAAAATGATTTAAAACGAAAATTTGTATTTGGAAATATAACTGAGAATGTAGAAGTGGAGGAGAAAAATGAAAGGTAAGACAATAATAGAATTAACCGATGTTAAAACAAAAAAGAAAGAGGTTTTAAAAGATGATAACCTCGTAACAGATGTTTTAGAAAAGATTCTAACATTAAATCCTAATGGACTACTTACAAATATTAATAAAGATACCTTTTATCCAATAGTTGAAAAAATAGTAGGAGGAATCTTGTTATTTAAAGATAAAATTACAGAAGATAAAAATACTAGCTTTGTGAGTACAAGTAATGAATGTATTGGATATGCTGGACAAGTTGAAGGAGTTCAGGAAAATCCACTACAAGGTAGTTTTAATAAGCAAGAATCAAAAGCAACGTCGAATGGTTATAAGTTTGTTTGGGATTTTGGTACATCTAAAGCAAATGGTAAAATATCGAGTGTTTGTTTAACTAATGCCAAAGCAGGAGGTGGTTATTTTGGAACAAAGAGTAATGGTGAAACAAATCGTATAAAACTAGGTGAAGATAAATATCTTATTAAGAATACAGATACTGAGATGAAGAAAAAATATGTTAATGTAGTAGAAGCTAACTTTGAAGAAAATTATATAGTATCAATAGTTCCTGAAAGTGATCATCTTAGAATAATAAAATCAAGAGAACCACTGCTTAACTTTAGATTAGATGATTCATTATCATTTTTAGACAAGAAGAATATAACAGAAACAAAGATAAAGTATAAGAAATCTTACGGAACATATGGAGTGTGTATTTATGTGGACGCAGAGAATTATTACTTATTAAAAACTAGTACTAGCGGAGGTAATACCAATGTAACTAAGTTGAAAATAAACAAAGCAAATAATTCTATTGAAGAAACTGAATTCACATTAGAAAATGTGAAAATAGAAAATATAGGTTCATATTCATTAGACTATGATTACTATAGAACTATTAAATCTGTATTGAGAGGAGGGTATGTATATGCAGTTAGCACAGATGAAAAATATGTTGTGAAGTTTGCGATAAATAATCCAGTAGATGTAACTAAAATAGAACCTAAGTTTACTCTAAAAACAGGATCAGTATCAAGTCATACAACAGGATGTGGTATGTATATATTAGGAGATATGATAATAGGGACTAACTTTACTATTGATAAAAATGATAAAGTTACCGAAATAGCACAAAGCGATTTATCAACAATAGAATGTATTCCATTAAGTTATGGTCCATTTTTACTTGGATATTTTGCGAACGGAGAAAGCTCAGGGGATAAGTATTTAAGAAAAGTTTTATACTTAATTACACCATACTCAGCAACAATAAATAATTTATCGAAGACAGTAGAAAAAACGGCGGATAAAACAATGAAAATTACATATTATTTAACGGGAGGTAAATAAAATGAATACATTATTAAATTATAAACTTATAATTTCAAGTATAGGTGGTGTTCTAGGAGTATTTTTAGGAGGTATGGATGGACTTATCTATGCACTTTTAGCATTTTCAGTAATAGACTATGTGACTGGAATAATGTGTGCAATTGATAAAAAAGAACTATCTAGTTCAGTTGGTTTTAAGGGAATAGCTAGAAAAATTATTATATTCTCATTAGTTGGGGTAGCTAATATACTAGATGTTTATATTCTAGGTCATGTAGGAGTATTAAGAGCAGCAGTAATATTTTTCTACCTATCTAATGAAGGTATTTCTATATTAGAAAATACTTCAAAATTAGGACTACCAGTACCTGAGAAACTACAAAACATTTTACAACAATTAAACAAGGAGGAAAAATAAGATGGTACAAATAATAAATGAAACACTAATGAACGCAGGTCAACTTGACAGCATAGACTTTGTAGTAATTCATAATGATGCAGGAAGTATGACACCTGAACAATATGTGGAATGGTTAAGATATCGAGATAAAGCATTGGGAATAGCTCACTATTATTGTAACCGATATAGTATCGCAAGAGTAATAGATACATACAACATTGGATATCATACTGGTGAGTGGTGGAGTAATACCCATTCGATAGGTTATGAGGTATGTGAGAGTATGAAAGTCTCAGACGAGGATTTCTTAGCCAATGAAGATATGGCGTTAATGCAGGCAACAGAAGACTTGATTTATTATGGCTTACCAATTAATAAACAAACGGTAAGACTACATCATGAGTTTAGTCCAACTAGTTGTCCGCACCGTAGTTTAGCTTTACATGGTGGAACAACTGATAGTGTTAAAACTTACTTTGTAGAACGTATGAATTACTTTGCGACTTTAGGAGAAACAGTTGATGAAATGTTAGGTAATACTATGATCTCAGAACCAAGTACATCTATAAGTTCAGAAACAACTGGTGATAAAAGTAATGAAGAAATTGCACGAGAGGTTATTTCAGGAGCATGGGGTAACGGAGAGGATAGAGTGAACAGATTAACTAACGCAGGATATAATGCAAGTGAGGTTCAAGAAGTAGTGAATAGATTACTGAATGGAAATTATACATCTAATAATTTAGATGAAATAGCCCAAGAAGTGATTCAAGGTAAGTGGGGTAATGGACAAGATCGAGTTAACAGACTGACTAATGCAGGATATAACTACAGTGAAATTCAACAAAAAGTTAATGAAATATTAGGGTAAAATACGAGCCTAGAAGAAAATTTATTCTTCTAGGCTTTTTTTAAAATTCCAAGGGAAATACTCACCTGTTTTATAATCTATTGTATACCTACATTGAATATTCCAAACGAAGTAAATTTTATTAATCGCATAGTCACTAGAAACTATAATCATAACTATAAATATAGGAATAATATCTTTTGGGTCTTTATATATTACACGACATTCGTATAGTAGATAATTATCTTTATTTAAATATTTTTTCATTTCCAATTCAATATCATACATCCCTAATGATCCTATCACTCCAACATTAGCACATGTAGTAGCTATAAATCCATTGTGATATCTCTTTGATGTTTGTCTGTCTAAACAAGTATTTTTACCTCCTAATGCTTTCGCTATAATGTGAGCTTTGTGATATATATTATTATCTTTAATTGCTTTCCAACCAGGTAAGTTTTTTAATTTCTTACCTTTTCCTAAATCAGTACAATGGATTTTTCTTTTAATTAGCAATGTTTTATACAACGATGTATTAGGATCTATTTCTTCACTTGGTTTATAATTTTCCTTTATTTTAAAATATTCTATTAACGAATTTTCATTTAAACTTCCCACTTCCTTAAAATTCGCAGGATATTTTTCACCTAAATTTCTAACTTCGGATTCAGATGAGAAATTTATTTTCTTTGATTCTTCTATAAGTATATCTATGTCTGTTAAATTAAGTTTATTTTCATTCATAACATTCTACCGCCTTAACAAAAAATTTATAAAAATAATAGTAATTATTTACTTTTTAATTTTATTTATATATTAATTATTTATACTTTATTTATACTTTAACATAGATAATTTTAATAATAAAGTAGAATATAATGTAAAGTTTATTCTAAAGGTTAAATTTTTCATAGTTTTCTTTACCTGTGATGTAGAGAACAAAAACATCATAGGAGTGAGGAAATATGGAACTAAAAGATGAAATAAAAAAACTAAGACTACGTGGTCTAGGATATAAGAGAATAGCTGTTTGTTTGAAAGTCTCCGCGAATACAGTGAAATCAATCTGTAAGCGTGAAGGATTCGAAAAAGTAGAAGATACTTCTATAAATGCTTGTAAAGTGTGCGGAGAAAAGTTAACTCATTTGAAAGGGAAAAAATATAAGAAATATTGTAGTGATACTTGTCGAATGAAATGGTGGAAGAATAACGAAGACAAGATGAATAGAAAGGCATTTTCTGTACATCAATGTAAATGTTGTGAAAGAAAATTTACATCTTATGCCAATGATAAAAGAAAGTATTGTAGTCATGAATGCTATATCAAACATAGATTTGGAGGTAGTTATGAACACTAAAAATGAGGTAACCTACCAAATCACAATTAAAATACTGCGTAACTTGTTTAGGAAAAATCTAATCACAAAAGATAAATTTGATTCATTCAAGCATAAGATGTTAGAAAAGTATGATCCAAAAATATCCGAACTTATGGAGTTATCACTTGATAAATAGTTTCTTTAGAGTGATATATAGTAATGACGAAAAGGAGGATACAATAATGAAAACTATAAAAAAGTTAGAAATACTAAATGTGACCGATGTAAAAAAGCAAAAAGTCGCAGCTTATGCAAGAGTATCACATCAAGATTTACTACAATCACTATCTGAACAAATAAGCTATTATAGTAAAGTTATACAAGATAATCCTAGTTGGGAGTATGCTGGAGTCTATTTCGATAACTCAGTAAGTGGAAGAAATACAAAAAATCGAAAGGAGTATTTAAGATTAATAGATGACTGTAGGAAAGGAAAGATTGATATAATTCTTACAAAGTCCATATCACGATTTGGAAGAAATACTATTGAGTTGTTAGAAACAATACGAGAACTAAAGAAATTAAACATAGGGGTTCAATTTGAAAAAGAGAATATCGATACACTCACTACAGATGGAGAGTTATTACTAACGTTACTTGCTGCCGTTTCAGAAGAAGAATCAAAGGCGATAGGTAGTAATGTAAGGTGGAGTGTAAAGAAGAAGTTTGAACAAGGATTACCACATAGCCCACAACCTATATTAGGATATAGATGGATAGGAGATTCTTATAAAATTGAAAAGTCAGAAGCCGACATTATCAGAAAGATTTATGAGTTATACCTATCAGGAATAAAACCGACACAAATATCAAGAATATTAAATGATGAAGGTAAACATACAAGAAGAGGAAATAACTTCACAAGACTAGCAATTTATAGAATATTATCCCAAGAAACTTATACAGGGAAACTTATATTACAAAAGACATTTAATGTAAAAGAAAAAGGTCGTTCTGTAAGGAATACTGGAGAGAAGACTATGTACATTGTAGAAAATTCACATGAAGCAATTATTTCTCAGGAAATATTCAATAAGGTTCAAGAAATAAAAAAACAAGGTAACCTAAAAAAGGAGTAAAAGATGAATAGAAAAATTACAACTATACAAGCCAATAAGCAACTTAGTCATCAATCAAAACTACCTAGTATAAATAAGAAAAAGGTCGCAGGTTACGCCAGAGTATCGACAGATAATGAAGATCAAACAAGCTCTTATGAAACTCAAATGAAGTATTACGAAGAGTACATATCAAGTAGGAAAGATTGGGAGTTTGTGAAAATGTACTCAGATGAGGGAATAAGTGGAACAAATACTAAAAAACGTCTAGGGTTTCAAGAAATGGTAAATGATGCACTGGCTGGCAAGATAGACCTCATATTAACAAAAAGTGTTAGTAGGTTCGCAAGAAATACGGTGGATTCACTATCAACTGTAAGAAAACTAAAAGATGTTGGAGTAGAGATATACTTCGAAAAAGAAAACATCTGGACATTTGATTCAAAGGGTGAATTGCTTATTACAATAATGAGTTCCTTAGCACAAGAAGAAAGTAGATCAATATCAGAAAATATAACATGGTCTAAACGAAAACAAGCTGCTGAAGGTAGAGTGACATTCGCATATAATAATGTACTAGGCTTTAGACCAAAAGAGGATGGAGGATTTGAAGTTGATAAAGAGCAAGCGCAAATAGTAAGATACATATTTGGACAGTTCTTATCAGGGAAAAATCCTAATCAAATTGCAAAACATCTAACTGAAAATAAAATACCGACACCAAGAGGAAAAGAAAAATGGAGTTATAGCAGTGTAAGAAGTATTTTAACAAACGAAAAATATAAAGGTGATGCCTTACTTCAAAAATACTATGTAGCAGACTTCTTAAACAAAACTCAGAAAAGGAACAATGGAGAGCTACCTCAGTATTATGTAGAAAATAGCCATGAAGCAATAATTGATAAAGAAGTATTTGATGCAGTTCAAGTACAGCTAAGCGAAAATAAAAAATGGTATACAGAGAAAAACTACTTTGGAAAAATTAGGTGTGGATGTTGTGGTAGTTCATACGTGAGACATTTATGGCACTCAACTGATAAATATAAAGAGACAATATACAGATGCAAAGATAAGTATAAGAACGAAGAGAAATGTGATACACCTCATATAAGAGATGATGAAATTCAAAGATGGATAGTATCAGCACTAAACAAGGTAATTGATAATAGAAAAGAAATTATAGGTAATATAAAACTTCTAATGAAGATGATAAAAGAAGACAGAAGGTTAGATGATGAGATCATTCAACTCGAAGGAAAATTAGAAAATATCAGAGCTGATGTAGAAAAGTTGATAATAACAAATTCCAAAATAGCACAAGATCAAGAAGAGTACACTAGAAAATATAATAAACTGATAGAAGAATATAAAATGTTAGAGAAACAATTAGAACAAAAAAACTTAGATTTACTGAACAAAAATAAAAGGGTAAGAGAACTGAAAATATTTATCGACTCATTAGAAAAACAAGACGAGCTACTAACAGAATACGATACGAAGTTGTTTAATTATTTGGTAGATAAGCTGATAATTCATAAAGGAAAAAGAATAGAAATTCATTTGAAAAACGGAGAAGTCATATCAATCTGATATGATTTTTTTCTTTTTTACTATGAGAGATTAAGGTTATCTGATATAATATATTGAGTAAACGAGGGTTAAACAGATTTGTAGAATATGATTAAATCAGGGATAGAACAAATCGTTAAATGATGCACCCCCTAAGAGGGCTTTGCACCCCCCTAGAGATAAAAAAAGGAGCTTTTGTATGATAAAATTAGTTGTTACAGATATTGATGATACGCTATTAAATAGCGATCGTGAGATTTCTAAGAAAAATAGAGAAGTAATTGAAGAGTGTAAGAAACAAGATATTAAAGTTATTTTAGCGTCGGGTAGACCTGATTTTGGAATGATGAGTATAGTAGAAGATTTACAACTGGATAGTTATGATAACTACTTACTTTCATTTAATGGAGCTAGAATAGCTAATCTTAAAACGAATGAAGTAATCTATGAAAAGTTTTTATCTCCTGAGAGAATTAAGTTCTTAATAGATGTTGCTTTGGAGAATGATTGTGATATTCTTACTTACCAAGGTGGGAAAGTTCTTACGAATTGTGATAATGAATATGCACGAATTGAGTCTGGTTTAGTAAGTGCAGAATTAGTAATTAGTGAAAATATGAAAGATGATATTAAAGAAGGTGCGGCTAAGGTAATAATTCTTAAACATCCTGATGAAGCTGTTGCGGTGAAAGATAAACTTTCGCTTGAATTAGGTGATGAGTATGAGGTTGCTATGTCTAAACCGTTCTTTATCGAGATTAACGATAAGGGTATTTCTAAAGGTGTATCTTTAGATTCATTATGTAAAAAACTTGGTTTAACAAATGAGAATGTAATGGCATTAGGTGATGGTCTTAATGATTTAAGCATGATTGAGTTCGCTGGTATGGGAGTTGCGGTTGATAATGCTAATCCTACTTTAAAAGAAGCGGCAAATTTTATTTCTAAGTCAAATGATGAAGATGGTTTCGCTTATGCTATTGAAAAATTTGTTCTTGGTAAAGATGTGTAGATAGAAAGAGGTTCTGATGAAAGTAACTTTGATTTGTGTAGGTAAAGTTAAGGAGAAATTTTATAGAGATGCTATAAAAGAATATGAAAAACGTCTTGGAGCATATATTAAGTTAAATACTATTGAAATTTCAGATGAAAAAGTAAAGGTAGAGAATGATTCGGAAATAGCTCTTGCGATGGAAAAAGAAGGGAATAATATATTATCAAAAATTAAAGATAATCAGTATGTTATTACTTTGGAAATTTTAGGTAAGAATCTATCAAGTGAAGAATTTGCATCAAAAATTGATAATTTAATGCTTACAGGTAAGAGTGATGTGGCATTAGTAATTGGTGGAAGTTATGGTCTTTCTGATAGTGTGAAAAAGCGTAGTGATTTTGCATTATCGTTTAGTAAAATGACGTTTCCACACCAGATGATGCGTGTTGTTTTACTTGAACAAGTGTATAGAGCTTATCGTATAATAACAGGTGCAAGTTATCATAAATAATTGTAAAGAGTGAGGTTGTCTTTTCAGACAATTTCATTCTTTTTTTGCTATTAATTTATAAAGATTTTTAGTATAATAAAGGTAGAAAAGGAGGAAAGTTATGTTTAATTTGGATAATTATATGTTAGAACGATTTTATAATATCTTTGGAGGGATAGCTAGTTTTTATGCTAGTATTGAATATATTATTTCAGTTATCTTTTCAAAAATTATGTTTGATATACTTGGTGTTAAACCGATTTTATCGCTTATACCATTTTATAATACTTATAGGATTTATAAAGAGTATAAAGGTCGTGTTTGGAAGAGAAATTGGGGAGTTGCATATCTATTAACTTTTGCGTTACCTATGGCAGTCATAGGAGGATTCGTATTTACATTAATTAACTTACCGATAATTACAGGTGATAGATTTTATGACTATTATGCACTGACACTATTTTTAGGTTTGGTAGTATTGGTAGTTGGTGGATTGATAATCTCAGTGTTTAATTTTATCCTGTTATTCACTATGTATTTACCAATATTTGATACAAAAGGTAGAAGAGTGGTATTGTATATTCAAGCAGCACTAACATTGTTAGTTGTACTTGGAAATAGTATTATTCTTAAAATAGATCCTCATTTTGATTCTCTATTGTTAGTGAAGATACAAATGATTTTTTCTGTTGTATTTACGATTGTTTATCTTTTATCGGCAAGAGAAGTTAGAGCTAGAATTAGAAGTGGAGAATATGTTCTTCAGGAAAAATTAGATTACGGGATTATGGATAGTTTTGAAGTATATGCAACTTTAAAAGCTCGTGAGAGAAAGCTAGTCGTACCTAAAATCTCTAAAATAACGAATTATTATGTAATGGGTGATAATGTAATTTAAAATAATTATATAAAATAAAGGAAGAATTCTTATGTTTGAAATAGATGAACATCTGATAAAACAGATTTTGGTTATAGGTTTAATTGTATTGTTTATCGTATTATTTTTGGATATATTATTACAGCTATATTTTCAAAAATTATGTTCGATATACTTGGTGTTAAAGCTGGACTCGCATTTATCCCATTTTATAATACTTATAGAATCTATAAAGAATATAAAGGACGTGTTTGGAAGAAAAATTGGGGAATTGCCTATATAATAACTTTTATTATTCCTATGATGGTTATAGGAGGATTTGTATTTGCATTAATTAACTTCCCGCTTACAAGTGGTAAATTTTATGAAGAATTTGCACCAACACTGATTTTAGTTTTGGTAGTATTGATAATTGATGGATTAGTAATCTCAGTATTTAATTTTATTCTGTTATTTATTACCTATTTACCAATATTCGATACGAAAGGTAGTTATTTTACTTGAACAAGTGTATAGAGCTTATCGTATAATAACAGGTGCAAGTTATCATAAATAATATAATAGGTGCTGAACTGGAAATTTTATTTTTTACAAAGTTTATATAAAATATCATAGACGCAGTGGCCTATTGATATCTAAATTCGCTTTATAAAAGCTTTTTAGATATCTAATAGCCTGTGCGGGGGTGACTCGACAAAATCGATTTCTACGAAATCACGATTTTTGAGTCACTCCCTTTTTTACTATTAATTCATAAAGATTTTTAGTATAATAAAGGGTAGAAAAGGAGGAAAGTTATGTTTAATTTGGATAATTATATGTTAGAACGATTTTATAATATCTTTGGAGGGATAGCTAGTTTTTATGCTAGTATTGAATATATTATTTCAGTTATCTTTTCAAAAATTATGTTTGATATACTTGGTGTTAAACCGATTTTATCGCTTATACCATTTTACAATACTTATAGAATTTATAAAGAGTATAAAGGTCGTGTTTGGAAGCGAAACTGGGGAGTCATGTATATAATAACTTTTATTATTCCCGCTGGTATAAGCACAGGTGTAGTATTAAATTTGATGAGTTATAAGGTGAATAATGAAGTTGTGCTTAATTTCATGCTTCTTTTTATTGTTAGTATAATAATAGTTTTTATATGTTTTCTAATAATAAAAGTGTTTGGTGTAATTATGTTATTTATTATGTATTTACCTATTTTTGATACAAAAGTAAAAAAAGTAGTGTTGTATATTCAAGCCGTACTAACATTGTTAGTTGTACTTGGAAATGGTATTATTCTTGAAGTAGATCCTCGTTTTAATTCTATATTGTTAGTGAAGATACAAATTATTTTTTCTGTTGTATTTACGATTGTTTGTCTTTTAGCGGCAAGAGAAGTTAGAGCTAGAATTAGAAGTGGAGAATATGTTCTTCAGGAGAAATTGGATTATGGGACTATGGATAGTTTTGAATTAAATGCAACTTTAAAAGCGCGTGAGAGAAAGCTAGTTGTACCTAGAATTTCTAAAATAACGAATTATTATGTAATGGATGATAACGTAATTTAAAATAATTATATAAAATAAAGGAGGAATTCTTATGTTTGAAATAGATGAACATCTGCTAAGTCAGATATTGGCTATAGGTTTAATCGTGTTGCTCATTGTAGTACTTATCGGATATATTATCACGGCTATTTTTTCAAAAATTATGTTCGATATATTTGGTATTAAGGCAGGACTTGCTTTTATACCGTATTATAATACTTATAGAATTTATAAAGAGTATAAAGGGCGTGTTTGGAAGAAAAACTGGGGAGTTGCCTATATAATAACTTTTGCGATTCCTATGATGGTTATAGGGGGATTCGTATTCGCATTGTTTAACTTACCGATTACAAGTGATAGATTTTATGAAGAATATGCAGTGACACTGATTTCAGCTTTGGTACTATTGATAATAGGGGGATTAATAATCACGGTGTTTAATTTTATTATGTTATTTATTATGTATCTACCTATTCTTGACACCAAAGGTAGAAGAATAATATTATACATTCAAGCTGGATTAACAGTATTATCTATGTTTACTGCATTTATTTTCGAGGATAATACTATACTAGGAAATATTTTCTCAATTGGTCAATTTGTATTTTCTATTGTCTTTATGGTTGTATACTTTGTTGCGGCTACAGACATTAGAGCTAGAGTTAGAAGTGGTAAATATGTTCTTCAAGAAAAGTTAGATTATAACAATCTAAATAGTTATGAGATTGATTCTATTCTGAAGGCTCGTGATAGAAAATTAGTTGTTCCTGTTATGTATAATGGAATGGATAACTATCCGATGGGTGACTATCCTTATCCTGTGAATAATTATCCAATGAACAACAATGAAGAAGTAAATAGAATTGAATATGTTTAAAGAAAAAATTTCATGTGATTTAAATATTATGTTAAATCACATGTTTTTTTGTGTAAGATTTCGATGATTTTCTATAGATCCTTATAAAAGTAATTAAAGTATTGTTAATTTATGACATCATCATGTTAGATTTTCTGACGTATATTCCTGAGTATGATATTTTTAAAGTATAATAGAAAACGTAATAAAATAAATTTAATGAGGAGTTGACTCTTAATGGATAGATTTTTAGAATTATTAACTACCGTTAACGACTTTATGTGGTCTTATTTCCTAATTGGGTTAATAATGGTAACTGGTATTTATTTTACATTTAGTACGAAGTTTGTTCAATTTACTTACATCAAAGAAATGTTCAGACTTATTACTGAGAAGCCAAAAGTTGGTGAAGACGGAGAACAAAAAGGGGTTTCAGCTTTCCAAGCATTTACAATCTCAGCTGCGTCAAGAGTAGGTACTGGGACAATTGCAGGGGTTGCTATTGCGATCGCAATGGGAGGTCCTGGATCAGTATTCTGGATGTGGGTAATGGCGCTTTTTGGTGGAGCTTCATCTTTTGCCGAATCAACATTAGCCCAAGTGTATAAAGTTCGTGATAAAAAAGGTGTTTATCGTGGGGGACCTGCTTACTATATGGAAAAAGGTCTTGGACAAAAATGGATGGGTGTGCTGTTCGCTATTGTTATTTCAGTAACTTATGGTATAGCATTTAACTCGGTTCAAACTAACACTATTGCTCAAGCTTTACAAGTATATAATGTGGATACACATATTGCAGGGATTGCACTATTAATTCTTACAATTTTCGTAATCTTTGGTGGTGTAACAAAAGTTGTTAAAATTACTCAATGGTTAGTTCCTGTAATGGCGGTAGCGTACTTATTTATCGTATTAGTTATTATGATTATTAACATTGACAAACTACCTGGTATTCTTGCTCAAATCGTGAAATCAGCATTTGGTCTTGAACAAGTAGGTGGTGGAGTAATCGGTATGGGAACATCAATACTTTTAGGAATTAAACGTGGTATGTTCACTAACGAAGCTGGTTTAGGATCGACTCCTAACGCAGCTGCTACAGCTGATAGTACTCACCCAGCTAAACAAGGATTTATCCAAACGTTAGGTGTTTACTTCGACACATGTTTAGTATGTACAGCAACAGCATTCTTAATCTTATTATATCCTGGTGTTGAATATGGAGCTGGTAAGTTACAAGGGATTCAACTTACACAAGCTGCCTTAACTTCACAAGTAGGAAGCATAGGAACAATTTTCTTAATCGTAGCTATTTTCTTATTCGGATATAGTTCAGTAATTGGTAACTACTACTACGGAGAAACAAACATTCAATACTTACTTCCTAAAAAATGGGCTGTAAATGTTTATCGTGTTATTGTATGTATCTTTGTATACGTAGGAAGTGTAATGAACCTAGATTTAGTTTGGGGGCTTGCGGATGTAACAATGGGTATCATGAGTTTACTAAACTTAATCGCGATTATCGGACTTTCTGGTGTAGTTTATGTAGTATTAAAAGACTACGTGAAACAACATAAGCAAGGAAAAGATCCAGAGTTCTATCTAGATAATTTACCAATTAAAATAAATAATGCCACAGCATGGAAAAATAAAAAAGAAGACTAATATTAAAAAAAGTACTTCGATGATAGAATTTCTATTCATCGAAGTACTTTTTTGTTTATAGTTAGGAGTAATATTTTTATTTCACTTGCAATATGAAAAAAAGTGTGTTATTATATTAAACATATTTTAATTATAAAATATATGCGATGAGCCGATAAGTAGAAGTTCTTGCGTACCGTAGGATACAGAAAAGAAATCAGTGGTTGAGAGATTTCTCCTAGGCAGGACTTTGAAGTAGACGGTGAGCATTTAGAGTGAAAGTAAGTAGCTTTAAACGTGGTTAGAGCGTTAATCTTATTAAGTGCTAATTTATATAATTAGAATAAAGGTGGTACCACGGAAACTTTCGTCCTTATGTAAGGATGGAGGTTATTTTTTTTGTCTAGAAAAATTATCACCAATACAATTAGAAAAAGTAAAAATAATTAATAATAAAATAAAAATTTAGGAGGAACAGTCATGACTGAAATGTCTACAAAATATAATCCGACCGAAGTAGAAAATAATCGCTACAACTGGTGGTTGGAAAAAGAAGTTTTTAAAGCTGATAATAAAAGTAAAAAGAATCCATATACAATCGTAATTCCACCACCAAACGTAACTGGTAAATTACACATTGGGCATGCTTGGGATACAACTCTACAAGATATGTTAACACGTTACAAACGTCTTAAAGGATTTGACGTACTTTACCTTCCAGGTATGGACCACGCTGGTATTTCAACTCAAGCTAAAGTAGAAGCTAAAATGCGTGAAGAAGGATTAAGTCGTTATGACTTAGGTCGTGAAAAATTCTTAGAACGTGCATGGGAATGGAAAGAAGAATATGCTGGATATATTCGTGCACAGTGGGCTAAACTTGGATTAGGTTTAGACTATTCAAGAGAAAGATTTACATTAGATGAAGGATTAAATAAAGCAGTAACGAAAATTTTTGTAGATCACTACAACAATGGTACAATCTATCGTGGTGAGAAAATTATCAACTGGGATCCAGTTCAAAGAACTGCATTATCTAACATCGAAGTAATTCACAAAGATGTAGAGGGTGCATTCTATCACCTTAAATATTTTTTAGCTGATGGAAGTGGAGACTATCTAGAAGTAGCAACTACGCGTCCTGAAACTCTATTCGGAGATACTGCGGTTGCTGTTCATCCTGAAGATGAAAGATATCAAAAATATATTGGTAAAACAGTTCTTTTACCAGTAACAAATAAAGAAATTCCTGTTATTGCAGATGAATATGTAGAAAAAGATTTTGGAAGTGGTGTAGTTAAAATAACTCCTGCTCATGATCCAAACGACTTTGAAGTAGGTGAACGTCATAACTTAGAACGTATCATCGTTATGGATGAAGGTGCTGTTATGAATGAACATGCTGATAAGTATAACGGTATGGATCGTTTCGAATGTCGTAAAGCTCTTATTGCTGATTTGCAAGAAAGTGGAGTATGCTTCAAGATTGAAAAACACCTTCACTCAGTAGGACACTCTGAGCGTAGTGGTGCAGTCGTTGAACCATACCTTTCTAAACAATGGTTTGTTGATATGAAGCCTCTTGCTGATAAAGTATTAGAAAATCAAAAAGATGCAGATAGAAAAGTTAACTTCTATCCACCTCGTTTTGAAAATACGTTAAATACTTGGATGGAAAATATTCAAGACTGGTGTATTTCTCGTCAATTATGGTGGGGACACCGTATTCCAGCATGGTATCACAAAGAAACTGGTGAAGTTTATGTTGATGTAAATCCACCAAAAGATATTGAAAACTATGTTCAAGATGAAGACGTTCTTGATACTTGGTACTCTTCAGCATTATTCCCATTCTCTACATTAGGATGGCCAGATTTAGAAAGTGAAGATTTCAAACGTTACTATCCAAATAGCTGTTTAGTAACTGGATATGACATTATTTTCTTCTGGGTTGCTCGTATGGTATTCCAAGGATTAGAATTTACAGGAACACGTCCGTTTGAAGATTGCTTAATCCACGGGTTAGTTCGTGATGAACAAGGTCGTAAGATGAGTAAATCACTAGGTAATGGTGTAGATCCAATGGAGGTAATCGAACAATACGGAGCTGATAGCTTACGTTACTTCCTAGCTACTAACTCAACACCAGGTCAAGACTTACGTTATTCAACTGAGAAAATCGA
>ERZ773028.237-NODE-237-length-46677-cov-38.020827_pt1 | contig 46677 bp, 38 predicted proteins | sample MGYA00511123_ERZ773028 | MGnify/ENA primary metagenome ERZ773028 (study PRJEB29015, sample SAMEA2738134) | human oral metagenome | biome: human oral; feature: human-associated habitat; material: saliva | place: China | collected 2206 ... | reverse complement strand
ATTCTTTTTCAAAGTAGAAACCAGCTAATGAAATTACGTCAGAAGCTTTTGCTGCGTTTTGTAAGTTAGCTGCAATATCACTTTGGTTTTTAGTTTCAATTGGGTTAAGTGCTTTTCCACCATTTTTTTCTGCCCAAGCTTTTACAGTTTCAACGTTACTTTGGTTAAAACTTTTATCTTTTGCTCCACCTTCGTCAGTTACAACACCAATTTTTAATCCAGAGTTGTTAGAAGATGAATTTCCGTTAGATGATTTAGATGAACATCCAACAATAATTAATGCTGCTGATAAAACAACTGCTATTAACGAAAATACCTTTTTCATAAATAAAAAGTCTCCTTTATTTGTATATTGTTTATATCTAAATAATACCACATTATCTTTGAAACTTCAATGATTTATTTTTGAAATGTTAACATTTTATTATAATGTTCGTTTTACAATTATAAAAAGCTGTGAAAACAGCATTCATAGCTTATATTATATCTATTCTCCTACATTTCTATAGAATTATTTTAAAATTATAAAGCATTTCCAAAACATTAATAACGTTTACAATTTAATACGAATTTTTACATATTATACATTATTACATATTAATTAAATAAATTAAAATAACACTATAAAAATAGATTTATCGGAGAGTCAAAACTTTACGAACATTAAAATATACCACCCTTATTATAAAGGATTATTACACATTAATTATGATAGACAAATAAAAAAATCTCTATAGAACTAAAAGTTCTATAGAGGTTACGACATTAAATTATATTATAATTCTCCGTCTATATTGTTCTTATCTGTTAATTTATCAGCTTCAGCTACAACTGTCTCATTTCCAGCTTTTAGCTCTGCCATTTTATTTTTGATTTTAGATTTAGTTTCATCATTTAAGTTTGGATTTTCTAAAGTTAATTCAATTCCATCTTCTTTAATAGTAAAGACATGTTCTTTTCCACCTTCGAATTTCCCTGCTTTAATGCTATCTAATACATTTTTAACCGCAACGTCCACACGTTTTATTACTGATGCTACAACAACTGATTTTTCAATTTCTTTACCATCTTTGTCCTTAGCTTTAAAGATTCCATCAGTATATTGGTCTTTATCAACACCTACAATCCAATGTTTAATTTCTCCACTTTCTTTTAAATCTTGCGTAGCTCTTTCTTGTGCTTCTTTAATAGCTCCATTACCAGTTCCACCTGCTGCTACGAAGATTACATCAGCTCCTGTATCAAACATAGTTGCCGCTATTGTTTTACCTTTATTTGTATCACTAAATGATCCACTATAGTTATATACTACTTTAATATCTTTATTTGCTGCTTTTGCACCTTGTACAAATCCGATTCCGAATCTTGCTACTGTAGGAATTTTTGCTCCACCAATAAATCCAACTTTACCAGTTTTTGATTGTAATGCTGCTGCATATCCTGCTAAATAACCTGCTTCTTGTTCTGCAAAAGTAACAGAAGCTACATTTGCTTTCCCTACTACACCATCGATAAAAATATACTTTTTATCTGGGAAAGCATCTGCCATTTTTGGTAATTCTTTTTCAAAATAAAAACCTGCTAATGAGATTACATCAGCTGCTTTTGATGCACTTTGCATATTAGCTGCCAGGTCTGAATGATTTTTTGTTTCAACTGGAGTTAATGCTTTACCACCATTCTTTTCTACCCATGAAGTTAACGCCTCTGCATTACTTTGGTTAAAACTCTTATCTTTTGCTCCACCTTCATCAGTTACGACAACAACTTTTAAATTAGACTTATTAGTCGCATTATCTTTTGACGATTTAGATGAACATCCTGTAACAACTAAAATAGCAGATAGTACTACCGCTACAAATGAAAATAATTTTCTCATATTAAATATTAATCTCCTTACGATTAAAAATTGTTTTTAAAAAAAGATAATACCATATATTTAAGAGCAAAGTCAAATCAGTATACCGCTCTGCAATACAGTTACAGTTAACGTTCGTATTTTTTTAAAAACGTTATCTTCCTTTATTTTTTAAGCCTTAAAAAGTTACACTGTTTCCGTCTATGTTTGTACACAATTTATTATTCTACATAAAAATATTATCACTTTTTTAAAAATACAGTAACGTTCCCATCCATTGTACTTTAGTACTAAACAATCATTCAAAGCCTAAAAATTTTACAACTACTACTGAAACAATAAATTTTTTTAAGTTTTTTAAAAATTTAAAAGTTCGTTTTAATATCTCTAATAAATAAAGGAATCACCAATAATGGTGATTCCCAATAATTAATATATAAATAGGCTCTATAATAAGTGTAGACTATAATTCCCCTTCAATATTTGTAGCTACCCCTTTAGCTTTAAGTTCATCTCCAGTAGCTACTACTTCAGCTTTTCCTGATTTTAATTCTTCTACGGCTTTAGCAATTTTTGTTTTTGCCTCTTCGCTTAGGTTAGGATTTTCTTTTGGAATTCCTACTCCATTTTCTTTGATACCAAAAATGTGTTCACCTTTTGAGAATTTTCCTTCTTTAATTTCATTTAAAATTTTTGTTACAGCTACTTCAATATTTTTAACAGCAGAAGTTAAGATAGCAGATTTTTGATATTCTTTTCCATCTTTATCTTTCCCTTTAAAGATACCTTCTTCATATTGGTCTTTGTCCACACCAACAACCCAGTGTTTAATTTCTCCACTCTTAGACATATCAATTATTCCACGTTCTTTAGCTTCTGAAATTACACCGTTTCCTGTATTTCCAGCAGCAACGAAAATTACATCTGCTCCTGAGTCATACATAGTAGCTGCTAAAGTTTTCCCTTTATTTGTATCTGAAAATGTTCCGCTATAATTGTACATTACTTTAATATCACTTTTAGCTGCTTTGGCACCTTGTACAAATCCAATTCCAAATCTTTCTACCGGTGGAATTTTAGTTCCCCCGATAAATCCAACTTTCCCAGTTTTAGATTGTAAAGCCGCTGCATATCCTGCTAAATACCCTGCTTCTTGTTCTTTAAAGATTAATGAAGCAATATTTGGTGCATCTACAAAACTATCTACATACATGAATTTTTTATCTTTATATTGTTCTGCAGTTTTTGTAATTTCTTTTTCAAATTCAAATCCAGCTAAAGATACAATATCAGATACCTTTGCAGCATTTTGCAAGTTCGCAGCTAAGTCCGCTTGGTTCTTCGTTTCAATAACAACTGGATCTTTTGCTCCATTTGCTTTTGCCCATGCTTGAATCGCCTCTACATTAGCTTGGTTAAAACTTTTATCTTTTGCTCCACCCTCACCAGTTACAACACCAATCTTATAGGCATTCTTGCCATCAGATTTCGTATCGTTCTTAGCACTCTTTGAAGAACAACCAACAACAATTAATGATAATGCAACTAAAATTGCAAATATAGTACGTAATTTTTTCATAATGTCCTCCTAAAAATCTTTATGTACTAAGTTCATAATACAATATTTTTAAAACGCTTGCAAATATTTTTTTCATTTTTTTAAAATTTTTATACACCACTAAAAATTAGATTACATAAATCATAGTATTATAGTACCTATTGATATTAATTTTTCCATTTCAATAGGATCATTTAAAATAACATAAACTCATTTATATTAATAATACAAACGTTGATAATAATTCATATAAAATTATATATTTTCTGAATTTTTTATGCTATAATAACTTTGATAAAGCATTTTCAGGAGGAATTTATATTATGACATATTATCAAAATATTATTGAAACGGCAAATTACATAATAAAATATTTTGGCGAGCAAATTGATTACGCAGTAGTTTTAGGAAGTGGAATTACTTTAGAATTAGAGGATCAACAAGAACTTGGCTACGAAGCTATTCCACTTTTCCCAGGAAATAAACATGCCAATCGTGTAAAAGGACATGCTAATAAACTAACTTTCGGAAAGATTTCTGGAAAAAATGTACTAGTATTAAATGGACGCCTTCACTATTACGAAGGATACAGCATGAAAGATGTTGCCTTTATGACATACGTTGTTAAACACCTTGGAGTAAAAGGATTATTTATCACAAATGCTTGTGGTGCTATTAATACTAACTTTAGCGAAGGGGATATCGTTTGTCTTGATGACTTCATCTCACTTGTTAGTAATAATCCATTAATGGGAGAAAACGAACCACGTCTTGGAGAAAGATTTGTTGATATGACTACACCATTCGATCCATACTTAGTAGAAAACTTACATAAATCAGCTAAAAAATTAGATATTACATTACATACTGGTGTTTATGGATTCTTCCAAGGACCTTACTTCGAAACACGCGCAGAGATTCGTGCATTCAAAACAATGGGATGTGACCTTGTAGGTATGTCTACAGTACCAGAAGTAATTGCTGCAAATCACGCATCACTTCCAGTTGCAGTATTAGCATGTGCTACTAATATGGCTACAGGTGTTCAAGAGAGAAAACACGATCACGAACACGTTCTACAAACTGCACAAAAGATTAGTGTAAACCTGAAAAAACTTTTAATCGAAACATTACAAAATTTAAAATAATAAGGAGTTAAATTATGGAAAAAACTATTTTCGAAAAAATTATTGATGGAGAAATCCCAAGTTATAAAGTATATGAAGATGAGCATGTATACAGCTTTCTAGATGTATTCCCTATTACAAAAGGACATACTCTAGTAATTCCTAAAAAACACAGCAGAAATATTTTTGACTGTGATCCTGAAACAGCTGCTAACATTGGACGTGTTCTTCCAAAAATTGCTAATGCAGTAAAAGAAGCATATGGTTGTGACGGAGTAAATATCTTCCAAAATAACGAAGAATACGCTGGACAAAGTGTCTTCCACCTTCACTTCCACATCGTACCAAGATACAAAGATAAAGATGTAAACTTCGATAATTTAGAAGTTAAATGGCCACCTCAAAAAGTTGAACCTGCTGAATTCGAAGAAATTAGAAAAGCAATCGCTGATAGACTATAAAATAAGAAACTAGGTAATTTATTTAAAATTGCCTAGTTTTTATGTTATATATTGTTTTACTGTATGGATAAATCTTTTATTTATATTATAAAAAAATCGAGGATGAGAACTTTCTCTCATACCTCGCATTCAATATTTACAATATTATTTTTTTCCTTCTTTTGAAGCGAATAAAGATACGATAGAATCTAGAGTTGTTTTTGGTTTTTCTTCTACAACTTCTTCTGCCTCTTCTTTAACTTCTTCCGCTTTTTCAATTACTGGAGCTACCGCTTCATGAATTTCTTCAAATGTAGGTTCTACTTTTTCTTCATAGTGATCTACAACTGTTTCTTTTGCACTCTCTGCAACCTCTTCTACTTTTGTGAAAGTAGGTTCTGCTGCTGGTGCAAGAGTTTCTTTTACTTCTTCTGCTTTCTCTACAACTGGCGCCGCTACTTCTTCTGCTTTCTCTACAGCTGGTGCCGCTACTTCTTGTGCTTTTTCTACAACTGGAGTTGCTACTTCTTGTGCTTCTTCTACTACAGGTTCTGCAGCTTCTTTCACATCTTCTACTTTTTCAGTTACTTCAACAACAACCTCTTCCTTAACCTCTTCAGCTTTTGCTCCTAATTCTACGAAGTTTTCTTCTACTTTTTCAAATTCTGCTGTTGCAGTTAATTCTTCTAATTTTTCTTTAGCAAGATCTTGTTCTTCTTGTGTTTTCGCTTCTAATTCTTGAGTTTTTTCATTAATAATTGCTGTTAATTTTTCAATACCAGTTTTAGTATTTTCTTTCAGTAATTCTTTATGTTTTTCTAACTCCTTAGGATTTTTATAATAATAAGCTCCTAATGCACTCACCGCTCCTAATAAAGCTCCTTTAAAAATTTTACCCATGTTTGAATTCCTCCTAATTTCTTATCAGTATGATTTTATCAAAAAAATCAAATAATGTAAAGGATTTAAAGGTTTTTTGTTCCTATAGATTAAGTTTTTGCGCTAATCACTCTAAAAAAGTATAGAAGCAACATTCAAAAATATTCCATTGAATGTCACTTCTATTTAGAAATTCTTTTTATTTTAAGTGTTTTACCCTTGCTACAATTTCTTTGTGTCGTCCTTTAATCATAGGTCGTGCTTGAGGATTTCCTAAATATCCACATGTTCTCTTCACAACATCACAGCTTTTCGGATCTCTATTACCGCATTCTGGGCATTTAAATCCTTTTTTAGTAGGTTCAAATTCACCCTCATAGCCGCATTTATAACAACGGTCAATCGGTGTATTTGTTCCTAAATATCCTACCTTATCATAAGCAAAGTCCCACACCGCTTCCAACGCTTTTGGATTTTGTTTCAACACGGGATATTCACAATAATGAATGAATCCTCCACTAGCATAGTATGGATAATCCTTTTCAAACTCTAACTTCTCAAAAGGCGTTGGATTTTTCCTTACATCATAGTGATATGAGTTCGTGTAGTATTCTTTATCCGTTATATTTTCTACAATACCGAACTTCTCAGTATCCATACGACAGAACCTATCAGTTAGCGATTCACTAGGCGTTGAGTAAATACTATACCAATAATCCCCTTCTGCAGTCCATTTATCCACACATTCCTTCATATAACTCATAATATCTAAAGTGAACTCTTTCGCCTCAGGATTTTTCTCCCATTCTCCTCCATAAAATACACTTGCCACTTCATATAAACCTATATACCCTAATGATAATGTAGAACGTTTATTATCAAATAATTGTTTTACCCTATCTTCAGGTTTAAGTCGTTTACCGAAAGCTCCATGCATATAAAGAATAGGTGCATTTTGAGGCTTAGCCTCACCACAACGTTTTGCTCTGTAATCTAGTGCATCTTTACAAATTTCTAATCTCTCTTTAAAGATGTTCCAAAACTCTTCTTTATCTCCTTTTGATTCTAGTGCTACTCTAGGTAGATTTAATGTTACCACCCCTAGATTCATACGTCCACTTTCGACAAGTTCACCTTGTTCATTTCTCCATGCAGGTAAAAATGATCTACATCCCATCGGAGTCTTACAACTACCAGTAATCTTCGTAATCGTATCATACATAAGTACATCTGGGTACATTCTTTGAGTTGCACATGATAACGCAAGTTGTTTAACATCATAGTTAGGATCTGTTGGTTTTAAATTCAGACCATCTTTAATAACAAAAATCAATTTAGGAAAAATAGCCGTTCTTTTTTCTTTTCCTAACCCTTCAATTCTCACATTAAGAATAGCTTTTTGAATCTCTTTTTCAAAGTATCCTTCACCTAAACCGAACCCTAGAGACGTAAAAGGAGTTTGTCCTTGAGACGAATATAAAGTATTAATTTCATACTCTAGAGATTGCATTGCATCGAAAATATCTTTTTTAGTTTTCTTATCAGCAAATTCTTTTTGTTTTTCCTCATCATCAATCCACTCTTGAGCCATTTTTAAGTTCTTCTCGTAGTTCAATTGTGCAAACGGTGCAAGAACCTCGTCAATTCTATCAGCACTGCATCCACCATACTGACTTGAAGCCACATTAGCGATAATTTGAGCCATTTGAGCAGTTGCTGTTTGAATACTCTTCGGACTATCTACATCTGCATTTCCAATTTTAAAACCTTTTGTTAGCATCTCTTTAAAGTCAATTAAACAGCAGTTTGTCAAAGGTTGATAAGGTGAGTAGTCTAAGTCATGATAGTGAATTTCTCCTTTTTGATGTGCATTAGCCACATGTTTTGGTAACATTTTAAGACCTATTGCTTTAGCTACAATACCACTAGTTAGATCACGATGTGTATTAAATACTAAACTATCTTTATTAGCATTTTCGTTTACCACATTCTCGTCACGATTAACCAATTTCTCTATCGCTATATTTATGTCAAGACTACGTTCACGCTCAATATCACGCATACTTCTATAGCCAACATACTCTTCATAAATCGCCTCTTCCCCTAGAGTAAGAAGTGTATGCTCAACAATATTTTGAAGTTCATAGATTTTGATATCCCCTTTAAACCTATTAGCAATTTCCAAAATAACATTATCCACAATACCGTTAATATTAACACTATGGTTTTTTCCAAAGACAGAATGTACAGCTTTTTCTATTGCCCTATATATTTTCTCAGCATCAAACTTTACTACTCGTCCATCCCTTTTTATAACTAGTAAATTTTTTGTTAAACTTTCTACTTTCGCTTTTGTATATGAATATAAATTATTATTTTGCATGTTATCCCTCATTTCTATATAATTTTAGATTCATAAAAACATTATAATACTATCTTATCCCAAAAAAATTTCCCTGTCTATAGTTTTTATTTCCGGGAAATTTATAAACGTTATAAGATAGCCGTTTAGCCAAATTGTGAATTTTTTTAGCTCCACTGTTTTTTAGAAAATAATTAAAAAACATTATTATATCAAGGTTAATGAAGGTTAACATATACTTCTGTAGCAATTTTTAAACAATAGAATTTATAATACAGTTCCACTTTTCCCAATACACCGGTAATTAAAAATGATATTCAAAAAGTTCACTCTAACCTAAAATATTTATTTTTTTACCACTTAAACTATATTTTAATATAGAGATTTATGATAAAATTATATTAAACAATAAAGTGAGATATGTATATGAAAAAAACACAAATTGAAAAACTAACAGATCAATTGTTTTCTATGGAAAATGATAGTTCACTATTAATAAACGAATTAGAACCTTATGTAGAATTATTTATGCACTATGAATGTGCTATGCTTGAAATTGAAACAAAACTAAATGTATTCGATAAAGAGTTTTCTCTTCATGGCGAGAGCAACCCCATCGAATCTGTAAACACTAGACTAAAGACACCAATGAGTTTAATGAACAAGCTTAAACGTTTAGACTTACCTTTCGACATAAATACAATAAAAGAAAATATCTATGATGTTGCAGGTGTTCGTGTTATATGTTCATTCAAAAACGATGTTTATAAACTTGTCGATGCACTAAAACAACAAGATGATCTTACAGTTATAGCTGAGAAAGACTATATTAAAAACCACAAAGAAAATGGCTATAGAAGTTACCACCTTATCGTTAAGGTACCAATCTTCTTATCAGACAAAGTAGAACACGTTGCTGTTGAGGTTCAATTTAGAACAATAGCTATGGATTTCTGGGCAAGCTTAGAACATAAGCTTAGATACAAGAAAAATTTAAGTGAAGAGAAAGAAAAAGAAATAGAGCGTCGTCTTCAACTCTGTGCGGAGATAAGTGCTAAACTAGACAACCAAATGCAAAAGGTTAAAGAAATAATAGAAGACGATTCACAATACTTATAAAAAGAACTTGGATATTAGACATAACTAATATCCAAGCTTTTTTATTTTATTATCAAATTATTTTTCTTTGCTATGATTTACAGAATAAGCAAAATAAATTACTAAACCTACTAAAATCCAACACCCAAAAATTATCCATGTTGAAAATTGAATACCATATAATAGTACGATAAATAACAATATTGATATTATTGGTAAATAAGGCATCCCCGGCATAGTAAATCCACGCTTCACATTAGGATACTCTCTTCTGATAACAAACATTGAATAACTTACCAACATAAACGCTATTATGTAAGAGACATTAGCTAAATCTGCTAATTGACCTAAAGGTAAGAAACCAGTTAAGATTGCCATTAATAAACCAACACCAATTGTTGTTGGACCTGGAACACCACTTTTATTTAATGCTGATAATTTTTTCGGTAATAGACCATCTCTACTCATCGTAAATAATATTCTTACAGCAGCAAACATCGTTCCTAATGGACCAGATAAAAGACCAATTACCGCTCCTAAAGAAACAATTCCAGCTACCTTATCTTGCCCAACTACTCCAAGAACATACGCTAGTGCATCACCTTTTCCTAATTGGTTAAATGGCACCATTCCTGTTATTACTAAACAAACAATAATATAAAATACCGTACAAATTAATAGTGTAATAATAATAGCTCTAGGTAAAGCTTTTTGAGGGTTTACAGTCTCTTCCGCTGAAGTTGAAATAGTATCAAAACCTAAATACGCGAAGAACACTGTTGTCGCTCCTATCATTATCCCTGACATTCCTTGTGGCGCAAAATTATCAGTCCAATTCGTAGGCGTAACATAGAACACACCTACAAGAACGAATAGTAAAATAACAATAATCTTAACGGCAACCATTAAATTATTCACGAACTTACCACTATTTGTTCCTTTAAATAAGACTATCATTATTAGTAGAACTACACTAATCGCTAAAATATTACCATATCCGCCTTCACTTGGTAGGGTTGTAAATTCCTTTGGTAGTATTATTCCAAATCCTTCTAATAAAGATTTAAAATAACTTGACCAGCCATTAGCTATGGCAGCTCCTGCTATAATATAACTTCCGGCTAAAAGCCAACCCATACAATGCGCTACAACCTCTCCTAGTGTAATATAGCTATACGTATAAACACTTCCACTTGATGGTATAGTAGAAGATAACTCTGCATAACATAAAGCCGTGAGTCCACAAGCTAAGCCCGCGATTAAAAACGAGAATATTACTGATGGCCCAGCTTTAGATGCTGCTTCACCTGTTAGTACCAGTATACCGGAACCAATAACAGAACCTATACCAAGTAGGATAAGATCCATAGTTCTTAACGTTGGCCTCAGGGTCTTCTCACCACTTTCTCCAAGTACCCTTTCTAGTGTTTTTTTTCTAAATATTTGCATTAATAAAAAATTCTCCTTCCATTAGAATCACTAATACATTCTAACAATCCTTCTCTTATTAAATCTAACAACAATCTATTATAACGTGAGAATCTAATTTAATCAAATTTTTCTTATATCATAATTTTTAAAATAATTAATACAACAATTTTACTCTTATGCATTCACAAAATTTTCTAACCTTATATTACTAACTACATAAAAACCCTCTTTATCGGAAAGAGTTTTATCCAATAAAAAGGGTTTTTATTAATTGTTTAAACCATATGGCTTTTCCTTCTCTAAGAAACCGTTATTTCTGTTTCAAATTATGAAATAAGCCCTTCATTTTTAAGAATTTCTTCTGCTGAATCTTTCTTATCAGGATTTACTAAAACGATTGGTCCTGTACATCCCATTCCGCTCTCAGCGTATACTCCATTTTTCCAAAGTAACTTAGTTGCATCTTCAAGATCTAGAATATCAATTCCAGAGATTTGTGCAGTAACTACTTCTTTTTCTGGCATTTTAACTTCTTCAGTTGTAGCTGAGCCTTCTTTTTTAACTTTTAATTTAGAAATGAATTCATCTAGTTTAGCTTTATTAGCTTTTTCAAATTCTTGTCTTGCTATTTCATTTACTTTGCCTTTTGCTACTTCATAAGCATATTTCAATGCATTAGCTACAACAGGTGAACCAGATGCTCTTGATAAGATTAAAATTCTTCTATCATAGTCTTCTCCCACACCAGGTCCATATCCAAATCCACTAGCTTCATAATCTCCACCAGTAGTAAATGCTGAGAATACTTTCATGAATAAGTTACCAGTTAATGAATCAACAACCATAACATCAGGAGTTCCCATAAGTAAATCATTACCTCTCATCACAGAACCACCATCTGCTCTTTGAGATGTTGCAAATTCAAACTCATAACCATTTTCTTTAAGATCTAATAGAACTTTTTCAACTTGTCTAGCACCTTCAACATTCGCTATACCAACAGTAGGATTAGATTTTCCAAGTGATTTAGCAGTTGCAATACCATAAAGTGTATTTCTTACCATTGCTTCAACTCTATTAGTAGCTGAAGTCCCTGTTGTTGTTGCAAGAAGCATTTCAGTACCTCTAGCAGGTGTAATAACTCTACCTACTGTAGATACACCGATAGGGAAATTATAATGCATAGTTACACAAGAAGCTATTTCCCCTTTATCTAATAGGTCTTCCATAATTTTGTGGGCTTCGTCTTCATCTTTAGCTTCATAAGATTCGAAATCTTCATGTCCCTTACCTATTAAAACTATGTCGAATACAGGATTTTTAGCTAATATTGCACCTTGTAGTATATTCTCGAAACCATGTTCACTTCCTAAAGTTGTTAAACCAACTTTTAATTTTTTACCAAAGTTACCTGTTTCAATGGCATTAGCTACTTCTAGCAATACTTCTGATATAACTTGTTTACTCATAGTATCACCCCTATTCTTCTAACATTTCTTGGGAAATTTTTCTCATTGATTCTGCTATAATTTTTCTGATTTCATCTTTAGAAATTCCTGCAGATTCTCCTTCTACAGCACCGCTATTTCTTTCAACTACAAAAGATACTCCATCAAATAAGTTTGTCATTCTTCCTAAGAATAGACTACCTTTACCTACGATCATAGCACGGTTTTTATCACCTTTTGTTAAGTCATCAATTAAGAATCCTACATAAGGTACTCCTGAAGGAATGTGTCCTTGTGTTGGAGCCCAACCAGGTAAACCTTTAGCTTCGATAAATGATTTAAGTTCTTTTTTCTCAATATCTCCACGCATTGCCGCCAATGCTGCAATCATTTTGTAGTTAGCTTCTGGAACGTTACCTGCTCCAGCAGCTTTTGTGATGTCTGGGTTTTGCATCTCTACAGAGAATACATCAACATCTGTAATTTTCAATTTAGCTTTGTCTAATGGATCAGCTACTAAAGCTCCCATTACAGCTTGTGGTGAAGATCCTGTTCCTACGTTGTGTTTTCCGACCATATCTGTTCTAATGATTGGATTTACTCCATCATTTTCACTAATAAGAACAGCAAATCCACCTAGAACATCTTCTAGAACTGGAAGACCTTTTTTAACGTGGTCTTTACCATTCATACCTAATTTAGCACTTGCTCCACCTGCAACTACTAATACATTTTTATATACTCCAGCTTTTACTAAAGATGAAGCACTAATTAATGCGTGAGTTGGTGCAGCACAGAAACCTCTTAAGTCAGATCCAGTAGCGTTAACTAGACCTGCAACTTCTGCAATTGCTTTAGCAAAGTTACCACCACCACGTTGGTTAATATCTCCACAAGCTTCTTCAGAACATTCTACAACATAGTCAATGTCAGCTGGGTTAACACCAGAATTACGTAATAATTCTAATGCAGCAATAACTCCAGATGCTTTAACAACTAAGTTTTCAAAGATAACGTGAGCATTTAAGTTCACATCAACATCATGAGCTTTCTTAACATAACCCACAACTTTACCTTCGTGAACTAAGTCTTCAAATCCTTCTTCATTATCACTTAAGTCAGATCCTTCTAATTTTTCGAATAAAGGAGCTAGCTCTTTGAAGTTTTCCTCTATTTTAGGACGAACGTCGGCTACAAACTCTTCTGATAGTTTAACTAAGTCAAAAGCATCACAAAGTTTCATTAATGCTATAAACTCGTCTTGTGGGACAATTTGTCCAAATTTCCCGTGTCGTTGACCTTGTTCATCTTTAATATCATACCAAGGCATTGGATAAGCCTTTAATTCTTCAGGAGTTTTATTTCCGATATACACTTGGTTTGGTAAATAATTTACCACTTCTTCATATGTGCGAATATGGTTATTTACTTCTTTTAAAAACTCTGAATCTGGATTTGTTACTCTCTCTACAGAAGCAGTCGATCCATTTCTTACTATCATATCTGGTGTGTGAACAAGAATGTATCCTGCTCCCTTAAATACTGGATAATTCATAGCTATATTGTGCTGAGGGTATAAATATACCCTCAGCTCCCCTTTCTTTCTTTATTATTCGAATACTGTTTGACCGTCAACTTCTACAGTTAAAGCATGTAATGCTTTTTCTACAAGTACACGTCTTAATTTTTTCTCTTCATCCGCTTCTAGTTTTGGATTTCCTAGTGGGTGAGGGATTGCGATAGTTGGAACGATTCTATTAGCTCCAACTGTTAGAGAAATCGGTACTACTGTACACATGTGAACCACAGGTATACCCGCTCTCTCAATTTCTTTTACCATCGTTGCACCGCAACGAGTACAAGTTCCTCAAGTAGAAGTTAAAATTACAGCATCTACTCCGTCGGCTACTAATTTTTGTGCATACTCTTTAGCGAATCCAACAGCACTAGCTACGGCAGTACCGTTACCTACTGTAGTATAGAATTTTTCGTGTAAGCTTCCTACTTTACCTTCTTTAACGAATTCTCTCATTACGTCTACAGGTAATACACGGTCAGCATCTTCATTAGCGTATACTGGGTCGTATCCACCGTGAGCTGTTTCGTGAGTTGCATCAGTTAAATCAGTGAATCCTTCTAATGAATATTCACCATATTTAGATGCAGAAGATGATTCGATGTGATCTGGGTTTCCTTTTGGAACAATACCACCAGAAGTAACTAAAGCGATTTTAGCTTTACTTAAATCTTTAACAGCTGGGTTTGGCTCAACTCTGTCAAAGTTAGGCATTGGATATTCTGTTTCGAATTCTTCACCTTTAATTTTCTTAACAAGCATTTCAACAGCACGTTCTGATCCACGTTTGTCGCTGAAGAAGTTAACACGGATTCCTCTTTCGTGGTATCCTTCTTCTTTTGGAGAAAGGATTTCTTCACCTTTAGCTAATTTTGCTGCAAATTTAGCTAATTTTGGTAAAGCTTTTCTCATACCAGCTGCACTATCAGCTGTTTCAAGAATATAAACTTCTTTTCTGAACATGTCTGTTCCTGGGTTTTCTACGTACATTGCTGTTACAGCTGGAATTCCTAATTCGTCTTGAACAGCTTTAGTAATTGTACCAGCTGCTACCCCGTAACGCCCTGCATTGAATGCTGGACCAGCGATGAATAATTGTGGTTCGCATCCTTTAATCATTTCTAGAAGTTCTTTTTGAACTTTTTCTAAGTTTTCATTGAAATAACTGTCACCACAAACTACTGTAGCTACTACTTCAAATTCTTCTCCCAATTGCCCTTGTAACTGAACACTAATTGGTGGTAATTCAGTTCTTAATTCTGGTGCAATGTGGGCTTGTTCTTCTCCACCTACTCCAGCGAAGAATTGGTTTATATAATGTACTACTCTTATTTTAGACATTTTTATTTCCCCCTATAACTATTATTTAGATGTTTAATTACTCTCCACGAACGTCTTTCATTTCGCTTGCGATTTCATCAATATCTAATACCATTTCCATCATTCCAACTTGATCTTCATAGATAGCTTCATCTATTTGAGATTTAATTTCTTCTTCTACAATGTGATATACAGCAAGATTTAATGCTACACCTGCAAGTGGCCCTGCAAATGTTGGGTCCCCTGCTGTTACAGTTTCAGCTGCTAGACCAGCAGCTTCGGCTTCAGATGCACCTAGTAAAACAACAACGTTTTCGTTACCGAATTTTTCGGCAGCTTCTTTAACACGTTTTTGGTTTTCTAAGTCCATAGCCCCTGCAGCTGTTCAGACAAAACATTCAGTAGATGAGAATACTACTTCTAATCCTTCAATTGGTTTTACACACTCTTCAATAGCTAATCCTGGGATACCATCACGGTCACCAATGATAACTACTTTTTTATTAATAAGACTTACCATTATCTTATTTCCTCCTTGTTAAATTCTATAACATTTATTTTATTTTGCTTACTAGAAAGTTTTAGTACTTAAGTAACCGAAACCTGTTTCGTTAGTAGCACCTGTAATAGCTTGAATTTCAACTTCGATAGTTCCATCTTCTCTTAATGAGTCTTGGTTACCACCAGCGATTACGTTTACTACATCGATGTGTCCGATAACTCTATCTAATTTTGGTAATACAACCACTTGGTTAGCATTTCCTCCAGTTACTACTGCATCAGCAGCTACGTCAGCATCAGCTAAACTTTGGCTGGCTCCGTCACGTCCTGCATATTCATCAGTTACGATAACTGTTTTAACTTTTTCAGCTTCAATTTTTTTACAGTTCATGATTAAGTCAGTATCTGGGTTACCGAATCCTTCTTGAGATACGATTACAGCATCTAAGTTTAAGTAACGGCAAAGTTTTGCAGTCCAGTTAGATGAACGTTCTTTATCCATTAAGTAAACATTTTCGTTAGTGATGATTACACCTAAGAAGTTAATTTCTTTACCATGTTTTTTGTATAAATCTTCGATTACACCGTTATTTAAGTGTACATATGTTGGGTTTTTATCACAAGCTGATACACAGTTACCACTTACGATAGCACCATCCATGATTTCTGTTGGATATAGAATAGTTGGTACTATTTGTTTTGCATCAACACCGTATACATAAGTATCGTGTAATAAACCTTGAGTTTGAAGCATGTATACATATCCTACCTTTGGTAGATCTGGATATTCAGCAATTTGTTCTAATAAAGGTTTAGTTTCAAATACTTCTACTTCTTCTGGTTCTAATGAACGAGCTAATTCTGCAATGTAACGAGCAGCTTTGAATCCGATATAGCGAACTGCTTTTTCGTGTTCGTGTTGTTTAACTCCTTCTTTAGGTTCAGCAATAACGATTAAGTTATTTGTTTTAGAGAATGGAGTATATTCAGCTCCAAGTCCTGTCATGTCGATAATACCTTCTTGGAATCCTACGATTTTACCAGTAGTTACTACAGCCATACCTTTAAGTGCAATTGTACGACCTTCACCTACAGTATCTACTTTTGAAAGGATACCTGGGAAAATTCCTCCACGACCTTCAACTTTAACACGAGGTTCAATTACATCCTTAACTGGTGTAATACGAACACTCTCACCTGGACGAGCAATATCTAAATCAACAGATTTAATTGCATCATCCTCGAAAACAGCTTTTACAAGCTCTTCTTTATTTACATATAATACGTTTGCCTCGATTTTTGATTCTGCAGCAAATTGTATATCTTTAATATGGATCTTTCCTAATTCAAGACGCATACCTAATACCTCCCCATTGAGTTTATTTTTTTTATAAATATTTGTTAATCATAGCTTCTATATTTGGAACAGTAGCATCATCTTTAGTTACTTCTTCAACTTTGCTTCCGTCTTTATATATGGCTATTGTTGGTAACCCTAAAACTTTTTGTTTGATTGCAAGTCTTCTTGCTTTTGTTGTATCTAGAGCAGCAAACTTAAGTTTGTCTCCGTATTTGTCTGCTAATTCATGTACACTTGGCATAAGTGCTTTACACGGTTCACATCCTTGGCTCCAAAAGTCTACTAACACGTATCCTTCAGCTTCCAATACTTCACTCTCAAAGTTTTCTTTGTTTAGTTCTAACATTGTCTTTGTCTCCTTTTTTTATTTTTTTAAATTTTATTCAAATTTCTCAGCAATATATTTTTCTGCAGTGATCGCTGCTACAGCACCATCACATACAGCTGTTACTACTTGACGGATTTCTTTTTGACGACAGTCACCAGCTACATATACACCTTCAATATTTGTTTTAGTGTCTTCTCCAGCTTTAACATAACCACCTTCAGTAAGTTCAACTTTTCCTTCAAATAGTTTAGTTTGAGGAACATATCCGATGAAGAAGAATAATCCCATAGTTCCGTCTTCTTCGTCAGCTTCTACCACATACTCTTCACCTGTAGCTACATTTTTAAATTTAATAGCTTCTAGAATTCCATCACCAATTGCTTCAAGAACAACTGTTTCAGTTCTAATCTCGATTTGTGGGTGATTTCTTGCTTTTTCAGCTGTAATTTTTTCACAGTGAATATCTTCTTCAAAGTGGATGATTGTTACTTTACGAGCAAATTTAGTTAAGAATAAAGCTTCTTCTACAGCACTATTTCCTCCACCAACTACGAACACTTCAAGTCCATCGAAGAAGTCACCATCACAAGTAGCACAGTAAGAAATACCTTTACTTTCTAATTCTCTAACCCCTGGAATATCTAGTTTTCTTGGAGATGCTCCAGTTGCGATTACTACTGCTTTAGCTGTGTAATCACCGCTTGTACAAGTAACTACTTTTTCGTCGCCTTCAAGATTAACATCTAGTACTTCTTCTTGTTTGAATTCTGTACCGAAGTTTTTCGCTTGTTCTGCCATTCTTGCAGTCAGACGTGGTCCAGTTGGATCTTCAATAGCACCAGGATAGTTTTCAATCATGTGAGTGATTGCTGCTTGTCCCCCATTTTTCGATTTTTCTAGAACCAAAACATTTAGTTTAGCACGAGAAGCGTATAACGCTGCTGATAAACCTGCAGGTCCAGAACCGATAATAATTACATCATAATGTCTACTCATAATTATTCTCCTTTATTTATTTTTTATAAAATTCTTTTTATCGCATTTAATAGTAAATCGTGATCGATAACACTGAAATCATCTTTTACTCTATCAGTCCACTGGGGAACTTCTTTATTCTTTCTAAATTTTTCAAAAGTTCCTACCGCTTCAGAAATTAAATTAATAGAAGCAACATCTAATTCAGTATTTTTTCGAATAACCACCGATCTGTAAATTGTTTCATTTGGTTTCACACTTCCATATAGAGGGTGTGTTACAACTTCCCAATTTTCATGAACGTAGTCTCTAACTTTTTTTAATATATCTAAGTAGTCAACTTCATGGTATTCTACTTCGATATCTCTAAAATTTTCTTGCAAAAATCTTGGATTGTTTGTTATCAATTTCATAGTATCCCACCTAAAATAAAAACAACACAAAGAAAGCTAGTTAGCTCTCTCTCTGTTGCCTAGCTTCAGAGTTCTGTCCTAGTACAGTCTTTTTACCTGAGAATTTCATTAACATTCGCTAAATGTTAACTTGTACCTTCGGTGTCCATCGTCCTCTCCCGCACTAATCATACAGTTATCTTTTTCACACCCTTATTTTATAATATTTCTCAAACAAATGGAAGCCCTTTTTTGCCGAGTGTATTCGTTCTAAATAAATATATTAGGATATGTTATTTCTAAAATTAATATTAAATCTACCTTAAATGTGTTATATAACTAATTTATAACTTAAGACGGGAAAATATTTTTATTTTTTCTCGGTTATAGTTTTATAAATTAAGATACTATTCATCCCTAAAAACTCTACTGTAAAGCTTTTGAAAATAACGAAAATAACTTATCTATAAAAAAATATTGGATTTTTTCGATTAATTTCACTGTATAGTTATCTATTTTCATTGAAATATATAATTTTTTTCGTTATACTTAATCATACATTCATATCGTATAAGGAGGGATAATATGAGTAATACACAAAAGAGTTTGATAGCTATTCTTATATGTTACTTTTCATGGGGCTTATTCCCTATATATTTTAAATTACTAAAAGAAATAGGCGCATATGAAGTTCTTGCGATGAGAATTATATGTTCTTTTGTTTTTATGATTATCGTGGTCGCAATTGCAAAAAATAAACAATCTATTTTTAATGAAATAACAACTCTCTGGAAAGATAAGAAAAGTGTCTTATTATTAGTACTAGCCTCATTTTTAATAACATTAAACTGGCTTACATATATAATTGCAGTTAACACCAATCATGTATTAGAGGCAAGTTTCGGATATTACCTAAATCCAATCGTAACAATTATTTTAGCAGTAGTATTTTTAAAAGAGAAATTGACACGTACACAAACAATAGCGTGCCTATGTGTTGGAGGTTCATTAATATACCTATTTATATCCCTTGGATCACTTCCCTGGATTTCTATACTATTAGCACTAAGTTTTGGACTTTACAGCTTATGTAAAAAGAAAATTATTCTTAGTCCAAAAGCAGGTTTACTTTTAGAAACAGCGATAGTTTCTCCTATCGCACTTATTTATATGGGATATCTTTCAACAAGTAATTCAATTACATTCTATTCTTTTGGAACAGATACATTAATATATTTATTATTATCTGGAGCAATCACAGCTATCCCATTAATGCTTTTCGCTAAAGGAGCCACAGCAATACCTTTATACATTTTAGGTATTCTTCAATACTTACCACCTACAATGCAATTCTTCATAGGAATTTTTGTATATGGAGAAGTATTAAGCATTCAAAAACTAATATCATTCTCAATAATTTGGGTAGCCGTAGCAGTATTTTGTTACTCGGCAGTTATCTCAATGAAAAAACAAAACTTAATCAATGAAAGTCATAATAAATAATAAAAAAACTTATCCATATTTTTTATGGGTAAGTTTTTTTATTTCAGCATATAGAATTCAATTAGCACTATACTAACATTGAGACCGATAGTATTTACTAAAATACTCTAAAACATAAATTAAAAATATTAACAATATTAAGAAAATACTTTAATTTCTATATTCGAGACTATAAAAAATACATATATGTAAACATAAATAAAAGTTAATAAAACAACGTTTTCTAATTTTATTTTTTTATTGTCACTTTGTTTAAATTATCCTATCCTAATTTAAGGATAGACTCCCCCTCTATATCTTATAAATTATTATAGTTATTTAAGGTATTGTGTTTTTTAAAATTTAGTATTATAATGTAATTGTAAAAACAAAGGAGGAAAGCGGCAGGTTGTCGCATAAGATAAATATGATAAACTTTAAAAAAATGGGGGTTCTCTTACTAAGTTCAAGTTTGATTGTGTCTGGTTGCGCTACGAAAGATCAAAACACAAACTCAACTACAAAAAAAGAGATTAAAACTATTACTTTAGAGGATTTCAGCAAAAACATTAATAATAGCGAGTACCAATATATAGATACTCGTAATGATGAAGCCTATAATGGTTTCAAAGTTGACGACATCAAAAATGGTGGTCACTTGAAGAATTCTATTCAATATAGTGCATCATTTATCGGTAAAGTTAACAAAGATAAAGAAGATAAGTTTATTAGCGATAAAGGCTTAGATAAGAAGAAAAAAACAGTTGTCTATGATACTAATAAGGACAACACTTCTAAGGTTGCAGATAAGCTAGCTTCTCTTGGATATGAAGTATATAAATTTGATGATTATAAAAAATTTGCAGATAATGATGCAAATAAAGCGAATTTAGTATCTTATCCAGAATACCAAAATCTAGTCTCACCTCAATGGGTTAAGGATATAAAAGATGGTAAAAAACCAGAAACATACACAAATAATGATTATGCTATTTTTGAGGTTTCATGGGGTGAAGGTGACAAAGCTATAAATTACAAAGAACATATTAAAGGTGCCTATCACTTTAACACAGACTGGATTGAAGATGGACCTGTATGGAACTTACGTTCTGCAGAAGAAATCAAGAAAAACCTACTAAAACAAGGTATAACAAGTAATAAAACTATAATTATATACTCTGATGACGCTTCGGCAGGATTTAGAGTAAACTGGGCTCTTAAATGGGCTGGTGTAAAAGATGTTCGTGTAATGAACGGAGGTCTTAAAGCGTGGAAAGAAGCTGGTTTCGAGACAGAAACTACAGTAAACACTCCAAAAGAAGCAACTGACTTTGGAGTAAATATTCCTGCTCACCCAGAATATGATATCTCTCGTGCTAAAGAAGTTGCTGAAAAAGTTAAAAATGAAGGACTTAAACTTGTAAGTATCCGTTCTTGGGATGAATACACTGGTAAAACTAGCGGTTATGATTACATCGAAAAAGCTGGTGAACCTCAAGGTGCTATCTTCGGATTCTCTGGAGAAACTAAAGCAGATGTGAACGACTACTACGATCCGGATGGAACTCTTAGAAATCCACAAGAAATCTATAACCTTTGGAAAGGTCAAGGAATCCAAGAAACAGATAAAATTGCGTTATATTGTGGTACTGGATGGAGAAATGCAGTCCCATGGTTTATGACTCAACTTACAGGTCGTGCCAACACTTACTTCTATGACGGAGGTTGGAACGATTGGCAACTAGATGGAACTTTACCAGTAGATATTAATAAAGATAAAGGTCAAAAACCTGACGCTAAAAATGATTATAAATAATAACAAAAGAACTTATCCATATTTTTCATGGATAAGTTCTTTTATAATATTGTGCAATTTTTATAGACTTCTTTATCTAAGGTAGTTTTATCATTACTTAGTTCCTGTTGTAATTTTAATATCAGCGGTGATGAATTCTTTATATCTAATTTTTCTAAGTCAATCCAATATATTCCACTAGAATCATTTAGTTCGTCTTCCAACTTTTCTGAAATTACGTCTTGCTGTTCAAGGTTAACATCAACATCATAAAATACCATAATATGGTGTACGTTTCTATTAATTTCCTCTACAAAGACATCATACACTCTGCAGTTCCCATAGTTTTCTATACGATATCCTGTTTCTTCTCGGAATTCTCGAACTAGGGTTTCTGTGAGTCCTTCATTTTCTTTTTGACTACCTCCAGGTAAATCAAACCTATTTTTGTAAGGACCTCTTTCCTTTTTTATACATAGAAGTTTACTATCTTTAATACAAATCCCATAAACTCCAAAGTGATTAACAATCATAATTATACCTACCTATAGTTTCTGAAAAAGCGATGTAAAAAATTACATCGCTTAATCTTATTCTAATTCTGCTAATTTAGCTTTTAAGTATGGCACTAATTCATCTTTTAGATCAGATTTAAGTGCGAAATCGATAGTAGTCTTAACAAATCCAATTGTTTCACCTACATCGTAACGTTTACCTTGGAAGTCATATGCATAAACATTTTCTTCCTCATTTAACATTTGGATAGCATCAGTTAATTGAACTTCTCCACCAACACCTACTTGTTTCTTAGCTAAGTGTTTGAAGATTCCTGGGTTAAGGACATATCTTCCCATAATCGCTTGGTTAGATGGTGCTGTTCCTGGAGCTGGTTTTTCTACAAACTTCTCAACTTCATATAGATGTCCATCTTGACTTTTAGGTGCGATAACACCGTATCTGTGAGTCTGATCTTCTGGAACTGTTTGAACCCCAATTACAGAACATCCTGTTTCTTCTGCTTTATCAATAAGTTGTTTAATTGCAGGGTATTCGTCATTAATTACAACGTCATCACCTAGTAATACTGCAAATGGCTCATCACCAATAAAACTACGAGCAGTTAAAATCGCGTCCCCTAGTCCTGCCATTTCTTTTTGACGTACGTAGTGAATGTTAGCAAGTTGCGTTGGGTACTTAACTTTTTCTAACATTGCTAACTTACCTTTGTTTTCTAACTCAACTTCTAACTCAACGTTTCTATCGAAGTGGTCTTCAATAGCTCTTTTTTGTTTACCAGTTACAATAATTATATCTTCAATTCCAGCTTTTACCGCTTCTTCTACTATATATTGAATAGTAGGAGTATCGATAATCGGAAGCATCTCCTTAGGTAATGCTTTAGTCGCAGGAAGGAAACGTGTACCATATCCTGCAGCTGGAATAATCGCTTTTCTTACTTTTTTCATTTATTCACCTATATTCTTTTCTAAAATTTAACAAACTAATAATAACATATTTTCATCGATTTGGCAAATTTTTTTCTTATTTTCAAACTATATAAATAACATTTTCAATTCAGCACTCTATAATGTCACCGATATTGAATATTGATATTATGTTTTTTTATTAAATTCTTTATTATTTTTTCGTTTCGTTTCGAACATTTATCGAACAGCACTTAAAAGAGAACTTAGAATGAAAATCCATCCTAAGTTCTTATATTTTATCTTGTATTTAATGTCTGAACTACAACATTTGTTGTTTGTTCTTTACCATTTCTATAGTAAGTTACTTTTACAGTATCTCCAATTTTTGATTTCTCAAATAAGTATTTTCTAACTGCAGCAACATCTTTTACTTCTTCACCATTTAATTTTGTAATGATATCATATTTCTCTAAACCTGCTTGAGCTGCTGGAGTACCATCCTCAACATAACGAATTACTACACCTTGTTTACCTTCATATTTCAATTGTGATTTTACAGTATCACTATCTACTGTATTAACTGATACTAATTGTACACCTAGTGCCGGTCTAATTACTCTACCTGATTGTTCTAATTGTTCAGTGATAAGTTTTACTTCATTCGAAGGAATACCAAACCCTATTCCCTCTGCACTTACATTTGCAGTTGCTTTAGCAATTTTAGATTCGTTAATACCGATAAGTTTACCTTCACTGTTGATTAATGCACCACCACTATTACCTGGGTTAATAGCCGCATCAGTTTGGATTACAGTTTGGTTCCAGTCGTTTTTACCATCTCCATCAACATCCATTGGGATTTGTCTATTTACAGCTGATACAATTCCTTTTGTAACAGTATTAGATAAGTTAACATCTAAAGGTGATCCGATAGCAAACGCTGTTTCACCAACTGCGATTTTATCACTATCAGCAAAATCCATCGTTGTAGTTACATTATCACCACTAATTTTTAATACCGCAAGGTCTGTCCAAACATCAGTCCCGACAACTTCTGCGTTTACATTAGTACCGTCACTTAAGATAACAGATAACTTCTTAGCACCGTTAACAACGTGGTTATTAGTCACGACATACGCTGTATTTCCTACTTTTTTGTAGATTACTCCACTTCCGCTAGAAGCTGCTTTTAAATCACCAGAATCATTACCAGATCTACTAGCTCCTCCTAAAATTGACTCTAAGTTGTTATTTGAATTACTTTGATAGTTTACGATTGAAACTACCGCATCTTTTGCTTTTGAAATTGCATTTACTGTGATTTGTTCATTATCCTTATCTTCTTTCGTCGCTGTTACCGAAGAATTCAGAGCCTTACCAGTTCCCATTACCGCTTGCGCTCCAAACACACTAGTAGCTCCAAGAGCAAACGCTGCAAAGACAGTTAAGAATAATTTCCCATAGTTATTTTTCTGTTGAACAGGTACTTGCGTATTGTTCATCTCTTGATAATTTTCATAATTGTCGTATTGAGAATTTTCCACATTATCATAATTTTGATAATTAGTTTGTTCATTATAATTTCCTTGATTGTTAAATTCTCTATTATTTTGGTTGTTATTTCTATTTTCCATTAGGGTCCTCCTTGTAAACCTTATTAATATTATCTTAAAGTTAAACGTGTTTTACTTACACTTTTATAATATCAATACCAACTTAAACAAAGTTTAAAGAAAAGTTTAAATGTACTTAATATTTTTTCACGAATAATTTTTTATTCTAATTTCCTACTTTATGATTTAAAGTTAGAAACTGTAAAAACCTTGTTAAATTGAATAAACTACAGAATATTATTAAATAATAATATATAAAAATTTTATCCGCATTATAATTGATAATGAAATATATTGAAAAGATTACAAATACTATATTCAATATAAAACTAAATAAAAATCTTCTAGTTCTCATAAATAATACTAGCTGAATAACTAAAAACATAATAAAACAAGCTATTATTACTTTCATATTTGTATCAGTAAAGTATTTCGGGAATTTATAAACGTTTCTGAAAAATATATGTCTTATCATCCCCATCTTTCTTTCCGAAAAATAATACCATCCTGAAATCATTATCAATAATAAAATTTCTAATAACATGAATAAAAAATATAATTTCCTATACTTTATATTACTCATGATTTACCTCCCTCTATTAGATTTTATTTATTATCCTATATATAAATTATATGAAAAAAATAAGAAGGATGCAACATTTGTAACCTAACGAAACCTAAATAAAAAAACTCAAACGTAATTAATTAATGCTTGAGGTTCGAACATGACAAAATTACGCTTGAAGTTATCTTTATACTAATACTATATATTTTTTACAGATATCTGCGAAGAATCCTTGAACATCACCTGCTTTAAGCATATCTTCTTGTTCTTGATCCACAATATAGTTCTCACTAGCTTCCATAACTGCCAGAAGTCGCTTGAAAGTATCCGCAAATAGTGCTTCATCTTCATTTAGTAAATAATTGAAGTTTTGTTCAGCAAAAAATGGAACAAAAACCTCTCTAAACGCACCTTGACGTATTCTTCCAATAAGTTTTTCACCACTTGCAGTAACGAATAAATCACCTTGCTTTCCTACGAATTCCTTCGCTTTTATGTGACTAGAAAAAATCTGGAACCCTTCCGCTTCTTTATACTCTCTAAAAACAGGAATTTTAAGACCTTGTTCTTCATAAAGTGCTTTATCTATTATGACAAAAACCTCTTCTAAATCCCAGAATTCTTTCGCTATATAATAAAATGCTACACGCCATCTACTATCACTTTTTGGCAACCTTTTAAATGTAGCTACTTGCTCAACTAATTTGATATCTTTTTCCAATATAATTTCCTCTATTCATGTGAATTTAATCTAATTGAATTATTGTTCCTATACGTTTTGGAGTAGCATTATCCAGCCTATATGAGAAGAATTTATCATTATCTCTTACCGTACAGAAATCAATAATTTTAATGTTATCTTCTAGTATACCACATTTTTTCAATAATTCTTTATTCAATTTCCATAAATCTAAATAATATTTATCGTCGACTTCTTTATAATAACCTTGTACTTCTAGTACAGCGAATTTTTCGATAAGATCATAAGAAACTTCGTAATTATCAACACTAACCGACGGCCCTATAATAGTCCTAATATCCCCTATCTTACAACCATATCTATTTGTCATGATATTTACCATTTCCCCGGCAATATTCCCATATGTTCCACGCCATCCTGCATGGGCTAGGGCAACAACACCTTGATTTTTATCATAGAAAACAACAGGTACACAATCAGCTGTGAAAATTAACAACGGCGTATTTCTAAGATTAGTAATTAAACCATCCGCTTCCTTTCCATTCTCAGCAACATCATCTCCCGATTCAATAATACGAACATCTGCCCCGTGAACCTGAGTATTATAAACTATATTATCATGATTAAATCCATATTTCTCAGAAAAGTTTTTCATATCTTCACTACTCTTCGCATCAACATTCCTATTGGTAAATGCTATTTTTATATTGTCATCATTAAATAAATATCCATCAACTATCTCTTTCATAATAACCTCCTAAATTAACACTAACAATATTATACACAAAATATAACCTTATGTCTCACCTTCTACTCTATAAAACACAATTCAATTTTGAATCTATTCCAAGTTTAGTCTTATGATTAATATAAAAAATAGGGAGTTACTCAAAAATCGTGATTTCGTAGAAATCGATTTTTCAGAGTCACCCCCACACAGCTTATTAGATATCTAAAAAGCTTTTATAAAGTGAATTTAGATATCAATAAACCACTGCGTCTATGAATTCTCATATACACTTTTTTATTTAGATTTTTCGTGTCAACACTATTAAACATTTATCTTATTATTCTACTAAATCTAAGTAAACTTTTTTACTAAATGTTGTTGAATTTAATACAGTACGAATTGCGTTAATCACTGTACCTTTTTTCCCTATAATACGCCCACAATCTTCTGGGTGTACTGTTAAAATGTAGTGTTCACGTGCATTTTTAACGAATTTTTCTATCTTGATTTCATCTTTATGCTCAACAATTTCGCTAACAATACTATAAATTAATTCTTCCATGTGTCTCTCCTTATTTAGCTACGATATTAACTAATCTTCCAGGAACAACAATCACCTTCATAACTTGTTTTCCTTCGATTAATTCTTTTACTTCTTCATTAGCTAGAACGATTTGTTCTAATTCAGCAGGTGTTAAGTCTTTCTTAACATCTAATTTTGCTTTAACTTTACCCATAAGTTGAACTACAATTTCTACAGTATCACTTACAAGTTTGCTTTCATCAAATGATGGCCATGGTGCGTATGAAATTGACTCAGTGTTGCCATAGATTTCCCACATTTCTTCAGCAAGGTGAGGTGCAAATGGTGCAAGAAGTTGGATAAATCCTAACGCATATTTACGAGGGATATATTCAGCTTTGTAACAGTCATTTACAAATACCATAAGTTGTGAAATAGCTGTGTTAAATCCAAGAATTTCGATATCTTCTGATACTTTCTTAACAGTGAAGTTATAGCTTACTTCTAATTCTGCATTATCTTTATCTTGAACCTTATCATTTACTTTTCCAGTTTCTTCATCTACGAATAGACGGTATACTCTATCTAAGAAACGACGAGATCCATCAAGTCCATTTTCACTCCATGCGATAGAAGCATCTAATGGCCCCATGAACATTTCATAAACACGTAATGTATCAGCACCGTGAGATACGATAATATCGTCAGGGTTTACTACATTACCTTTAGATTTAGACATTTTTTCTGGACGACCATCTTTACCTTCAGCAAGAATCATACCTTGGTTGAATAGTTTTTGGAATGGTTCGCGAGTCGGAACTAGACCTAAATCGTAAAGTACTTTGTGCCAGAAACGAGCATATAGTAAGTGAAGTACTGCGTGCTCTGCTCCACCGATATAAACGTCTACAGGTAACCAATATTTTAATTTCTCTGGATCTGCGAACATTTCATCGTTGTGTGGATCAATATAACGTAGGTAGTACCAACAAGAACCAGCCCATTGAGGCATTGTGTTAGTTTCGCGTTTACCTTTTTTACCAGTCTCAGGGTCTACTACATTTAACCACTCTTCTATATTAGCAAGTGGAGATTCACCTGTTCCTGATGGTTTAATGTTGTCAGTTTCTGGAAGTAATAGTGGAAGTTCACTATCAGGTACAGTAGTCATAGTACCATCTTCCCAATGGATAATTGGAATTGGTTCTCCCCAGTAACGTTGTCTTGAGAATAACCAGTCACGTAGTTTATATGTAACTTTGCTACGTCCAACTTTGTTTTCTTCTAAGAATTCAATAACTTTAGCAATAGCTTCTTCATTATTTAATCCGTTAATGAAATCAGAGTTGATATGTTTACCATCACCAAAGAATGGTACAACAACTTCACCATTATCTTCGATAACAGCTTTAATTGGTAAATTAAACTTAGTCGCAAATTCATAATCACGCTCATCGTGCGCAGGAACAGCCATAACAGCTCCAGTTCCGTAGCTTGCTAGAACGTAGTCAGCAATCCAAAGTTCTACTTTTTCACCATTTACAGGGTTAATAGCGTAAGCTCCTGTGAATACTCCTGTTTTATCTTTGTTAAGGTCTGTTCTTTCAAGGTCAGACTTACGTTTAACGATGTCAAGATACTCCTCAACAGCAGCTCTTTGTCCTTCTGTAACAATTTCTTCTACAAGTTTGTGTTCAGGTGCAAGTACACAGTAAGATACACCGAATACAGTGTCAGCACGTGTGGTGAATACTGTGAATGCTTTATCAGTTCCTTCAATTTTGAAATCAATCTCAGCACCAACAGATTTTCCAATCCAGTTACGTTGCATAGCTTTAAGACTTTCTGGCCAATCAAGAATATCTAAATCAGCAAGAAGTTTTTCAGCGTAATCAGTAATTTTTAGTACCCATTGACGCATTGGACGACGCTCTACAGGGTGTCCTCCACGCTCAGATTTACCATCGATAACCTCTTCATTAGAAAGTACTGTTCCTAATGCTGGACACCAGTTTACAGGTACTTCATCAACATAAGCAAGCCCTTTTTCATAAAGTTTTTTGAAAATCCATTGTGTCCATTTGTAGTAGTTAGGATCTGTTGTATTTACTTCACGATCCCAATCATAAGAAAATCCTAATTCTTTAATTTGGCGACGGAACGTGTCGATATTAGTTTTTGTAAAGTCTCTTGGGTCATTACCAGTATCTAATGCATATTGCTCAGCTGGTAATCCGAATGCATCCCATCCCATTGGGTGAAGTACATTGTACCCATTTGCTCTTTTATATCTACTTAAGATGTCAGTAGCCGTATACCCTTCTGGGTGACCTACGTGAAGTCCAGCTCCTGACGGATAAGGGAACATATCCAATGCATAAAATTTCTCTTTTGTATGATCATCTAATGTTTTGAATGTTTTATTTTCATCCCAATATTTTTGCCATTTTTTTTCTATAACTCTGTGGTTATACACCATAATTTAAGCACACTCCTTCGCTTTCAAGTTCTCTAAGTTATAGTATACCAATTTTAACGATTTTTAGCAACAACTGTTATAATTTAGTGTGAAAATAATGAAATGGGAGTGACTCAAAAATCGTGATTTCGTAGAAATCGATTTTGTCGAGTCACCACCGCACAATTTATTAGATATCTAAAAAGCTTTTATAAAGCGAATTTAGATATCTAATAAACCACTGCATCTATGAGTTTTCACATGAACTTTTTTCAAAATCTAGTACTTTGGAATCAGCCCCATTATAAAACTATCAACAACCTATCTTATAAGTTTAAAATTACAATAAAAAACGACACAGGAAAGTAGATTTCTTAAAAATCAATATCCCTGTATCGTTCTATTCTATTATCCGATTGCTACAAATGATCCACCGATATTAGTGTCGTAAGGATCTGTACTTCTTTGGTTCCAGATAGTATTGATATCATACCATCTTCCTGTAGTATTAACATTATCTGGGTCCATAGCTTTAGTTTTACCATTACTGTATCCACTTAAAATAATAGCGTGAGTCAATCTACCTTTAGCGAAAATACCATTTCCTACAGTCGCAAACACAGGTTTACCGCTTTGTAGTGCTGCAATAAGTTGTTCTCTAGTTGTAATAACTGTGTGTTTGTATCCATAAGCGTTAATCGCATAAACAGCACCTTTACCTGATGTTCCTAATCCACCGACATTCATTTCGTTAGTGTTGTTGTAGATTGTATCTGCTACAGCTGTTGGAAGAACTTTTTGTCCTAATCCATTAAATACCATAGCTAATGATGTTGGTACACATCCACTTTGTGCCATTGTTCCAATTCCATATCTTCTATTAGCCCAACGGTAATCACCTTGGTAGTATTGAGGCATATTTAAAGCAGCTGTGTTTTTGTCCGCTTTAGCATAGTTAGGTACCCATTTACCACTAGAATCTACGTAGTAACGTCCATTATCTACCCATGCACTCTTAGCCATTCTACCGTCAGCTCCTAGCCAGTAGTTTCCTACCCACTTATTGCGTGCTAATGATCCGTCTTTTTCATAATAGTACCATTCTCCACCATTACGTTTTTGCCATCCTAGTTCATCATTAATAATAACTTTTTTCTTGATTGATGGATCTTTTTTACCAGATTTATCTACATAGAAACGATCATTGTCTACCCAGTTATCTGTTACCATTTTACCATCTTTTCCAACCCAATAAGTATCACCAATCCATTTATTACGTGCTACTTCACCGTTGTCATAGTAGTACCAAGAGTTATCTTCTTTTTTCCAACCTAGTTTCTTCTCTGCTGGTTTTGGTGCTTCTGGTTTCTTAGCATCTTTTACCCATGCTCCGTTTGGACCAACGTAGTAACGTCCGTTATCTACCCATGCATTTGTTGCCATTTTTCCGTCTGCTCCAACCCAGTACGTACTACCAATCCATTTATTACGAACTACACTTCCATTTTCGAAGTAATACCATGTATTTCCTTCTTTCACCCAACCTTGTTTTTTCTCTACAGGTTTTGGTGCTTCTGGTTTCTTAGCATCTTTTACCCATGCTCCATTCGCACCTACGTAGTAACGTCCATTGTCTACCCATGCGCTTGTCGCCATTTTTCCATCAGAACCTAGCCAGTAGCTTCCTACCCATGCATTTTTAGTAAGTTGCCCTTGGTAGTAGAAGTACCATTCATTACCTTCTTTTACCCAACCTTGTTTTTTCTCTACAGGTTTTGGTGCTTCTGGTTTCTTAGCATCTTTTACCCATGCTCCGTTTGCACCTACATAGTAACGTCCATTGTCTACCCATGCGCTTGTCGCCATTTTTCCGTCTGCACCAACCCAGTACGTACTACCAATCCATTTATTGCGTGCTACAGTTCCATTTTCGAAGTAATACCATGTATTTCCTTCTTTCACCCAACCTTGTTTTTTCTCTACAGGTTTTGGTGTTTCTGGTTTCTTAGCATCTTTTACCCATGCTCCGTTTGCATCTACGTAATAACGTCCGTTATCTACCCATGCATTTGTTACCATTTTACCATCTGCACCTAGCCAGTAGTTTCCTGCCCAAGCATTCTTAACGATTTGACCTTGGTGGTAGAAGTACCATGCTCCACCACTTTGAACCCAACCTTGTTTTTGGGCAACAGTTGGTTTCGGTGTTGCAGGTTTTTGAGCACCTTTCACCCATGCTCCGTTTGCATCTACGTAATAACGTCCGCTATCTACCCATGCATTTGTTACCATTTTACCATCTGCACCTAGCCAGTAGTTTCCTGCCCAAGCATTTCTTTTTAATGTTCCATTTTGGTTATAGAAATACCAAGCATTTCCAGTCTTAACCCAACCTTGGGCTGCTAAAGCATCGCTACTAGCTACTGTGTTCACAGCGATTGGTGTAGCTAATACAGTCAATACTCCTAATCCTAATTTTAATCTATTTTTTGTCATAATATATTCACCTCAAAAAATTCCATGTTTAGTTAAATTGCATTATTTATTTTACAATAATTAACACTTTATTTCAAGAAATTACAGGTTATATTCCTCATTATTTTAAAAATAAAGAAGTCGTCAATTCATCGACAACTTCTTTACTTAATCACCTATTTATAATATTCTACAATTCCGTCAACAATACCATTTGCTAAACGTTCTTGATATTCATTTGTTTTGATTTTATTACGCTCTTCTGGGTTATCTATAAATCCTAATTCAACTAGAATTGATGGAATAGAAGTTTCGCGAAGAACTGTGAATGAAGCACGTTTAACTCCTCTATCATTTGCACCAGTTTGATACAATAGATTTTGTTGTACTTTATTAGCTAATTTTCTACTTCTTTCTAATCTCTCCGGATTATTGTGATTTTCTTTATTTATCTTAGGCACTCTATCGGCTGTTGCTTGGTAATAGTATGTTTCGATACCACGTGCAATACCGCGTCCACCAGCGTTAAAATGAATACTTAATAGCATATCCGCATTGGCATTGTTAGCTTGTTCTGCACGATCTACTAAGTCTACATCTTTATCAACATTTCTACTTGTTAATACTGTATATCCTAAAGATGCAAGTTTGCTACTTACTTTATTATAGACACTAAGAGTTAAGTCTTTTTCTCTTACTCCTCCACTTACTGCACCTGAATCACTTCCGCCGTGTCCTGGATCTAGGAAGATAGAACGTTTTGTATTTTTATCTTTAGATGCATCTTTCACCCACGCTCCATTAGCATCAACATAGTAACGGCCGTTATCTACCCAGGCATTAGTTGCCATCTTACCATCTGAACCTAACCAGTAGTTTCCTGCCCATTTATTACGAGCTAGTGTACCGTCTTCATTGTAATAGTACCAAACATTGTTTTCTTTTTTCCAACCTTGTTTCTTCTCAACTGGTTTCGCTGCTTCTGGCTTCTTAGCGTTTTTATCCCAAACACCGTTTGCACCTACATAGTAACGTCCATTGTCTACCCATGAGTTTGTCGCCATTTTACTGTCAGATCCTAGCCAATAACTTCCAACCCAAGCATTTTTAACCATTTGACCTTGGTGGTAATAGTACCATGAGTTACCTTCTTTTACCCAACCTTGTTTTTTCTCAGCTGGTTTCGCTGCTTCTGGTTTCTTAGCATCTTTTACCCATGCTCCATTAGAACCAACATAGTAACGTCCACCATCTACCCATGCGCTTGTCGCCATTTTTCCATCAGCTCCAACCCAATACGTGCTGCTGATCCATTTGTTACGGGCTAGTACTCCATTTTCATAGTAATACCAAGTACTTCCTTCTTTCACCCAACCTTGTTTCTTAACTTCAGCAGGTTTTGGTGTTACAGGTTTTACCGCTTCTTGTTTTTTAGCGTTTTTATCCCAAACTCCGTTCGCTCCTACGTAGTAACGTCCACCATCTACCCATGAACTTGTCTCCATTTTTCCGTCAGCTCCTAGCCAATAGCTTCCTACCCAGGCGTTTCTAACTACATTTCCTTGATAATAATAGTACCAAGCTCCTCCACTTTGTATCCAACCTTGTTTTTTTACTTCTGGTTTTGGTGCAGCTGGTTTTTGAGCTCCTTTTACCCATACTCCGTTTGCATCTACGTAATAACGCCCATTATCTACCCAAGCATTAGTTACCATTCTTCCATCGGCACCTAGCCAGTAGTTTCCTGCCCATGCATTTCTTGCTAATACTCCATTTTGATTATAGAAATACCAAGCATTTCCAGTCTTAACCCATCCTTGGGCTGCTAATACATCACTGCTAGCTACTGTGTTTACAGCGATTGGCGTAGCTAATACCGTTAGTACTCCAAATCCTAATTTTAATTTATTCACTTTCATAATAGTTCCTCTTAATTTCTTCTAAAATAATTCTATTTACATAAATACATATCTTACTATTTTATTATAAACTTAATATTTTTTCAAAGGAACGCCGTGGTTGTAACATAATCTTAATATTAGCCACATATTTATTGACACTTACATATACTTCCGATAAAATGAATATATAAAATTATAGGAAGGACTCGTTTTTTTACGAGAAAATTATACTATGACTGAAAAAATACTAGTAACTGGTGGAGCAGGATTTATCGGGTCTCACACTTGTATAGAATTATTAAACAATGGAAATGAAGTAGTTGTTGTGGACAACTTATATAATGCAAATAAAAAAAGTTTAGAAGTAGTAGAAAGAGTTACAGGAAAAAAAGTAACATTCTATGAAGCTGATATTCGTGATGAAGCAAAATTAGATGAAATCTTTGAAAAAGAAGGTAACATCTTTGGTGTTATTCACTTCGCTGGATTAAAAGCTGTAGGTGAATCTTGCCAATTACCTTTAAAATACTACGATAACAACGTAGCAGGAACTACAACACTATGCCGCGTTATGGAAAAACACAACTGTAAGAACATTATCTTCAGTTCTTCAGCTACAGTATACGGAGATCCTCACGCATTACCAATTAAAGAAGATTTCCCACTATCTGTAACTAACCCATACGGACGTACTAAATTAATCTTAGAAGAAATTTTAGGAGATGTATATACAGCTGATAATGAATGGAATGTCGTTTTACTACGTTACTTCAATCCAATCGGAGCACACGAATGTGGGGATATCGGAGAAGATCCAACAGGAATTCCAAATAACTTACTTCCATACGTAATGCAAGTGGCTGTTGGTAAATTAGAGAAAGTTAATGTCTTTGGTAATGACTTCGACACACATGATGGTACTGGAGTTCGTGATTACATCCACGTAGTAGACTTAGCTCGCGGTCACGTAGCTGCCCTTAAAAAACTAGAAAAAGGTAGCGGTCTTTCTAAATATAACCTAGGAACAGGAGTAGGATACTCAGTACTAGATATTATTAAGAGTGCTTCTGCTGCTGTTGGGCGCGACTTACCTTACGTTATCGCACCACGTCGTGCAGGAGATATCGCTGCATGTTACGCAGATGCTTCAAAAGCTAAAGAAGAACTTGGTTGGGAAGCTCAGTACGATGTAAAACGTATGTGTGAAGACTCATGGAGATGGCAAAGTAAACATCCAAATGGATTCGCTGACTAAAGCCTATTAATAAATATTATAAAAATACTAGGAGTTGGATTTTTCCAACTCCTAATTTATTTTATCATCATAATTTGTTAAACCAATAAAATTAAATAAAACAAAAAGCAAGGCTGTGAATTTCTTCACAATCTTGCTTTTATTTATATACTACCATAAATGGACCACCCGCAGAATTGTCCTCTAGTTCCATACTACGTTGATCCCAAATATCATCAATGTTGTACCATTTATTCGTTCTTTCTGGATTATCTGGATCTATCGCAAGAGTTTTACCATTTTGATAACCACTTAGAACTATCGCATGCGTGCTATAACCTTTCACAAAAATTCCATGACCTACAGCACCATAGACAATATTTCCATTTTGCAGTGCAGCTTTTAGATCATCTTTAGAATTAACAACACGATAGTTACATCCCCAATGCTCAATAGCTGCAACAGCTCCAAGACTAGAAGTTCCCGTGAACAACGTATTCATCTCCATAGATGTATCATAAATATAATCCGCAACCTGAACAGGTGTAACATTCTCCTTTAGACCTGAAATAATCATCGATAGTGATGTAGGCACACACCCTGTAATCTTCATATTAGAGATACCATATCTCTTAGAGCTCCATCTCGCATCTGCTTGATAATATTGCGGAAGTTTTACAGGTTTTACGAAATCTTTTGATTTTTCATCATAAAAATGACTTATGCTGTCTTCATTAGGAAAATATTCCCATTTACCTTGCTGATCTTTTATCCAGTCAGCCTTAACATGCCCTGTTCCAGTTAGTAATAAGCTACCTATCAAAAGAACCCCTATACTCTTTTTCATAAACCTGTCACCTCCATTTTTCTAATAATTTTACTTTAAATTATACTATTTTTAATGAATAAAAACAAATGAGAGGAACTCAAAAATCATAATTTCATAGAAATTAATTTTGTTCGAGTCACCTCTCATAAATTTAATATTTTTGAAAATCTATCTAAGATATTTTAAATGTTATCCTCTTTACCAATTTTTATTTGGATATTCAGAGTGAATTTACTATAATCTTAGTATGCAGGTCTTGCATAACCTTTAATATAGCTAGAATTCCAGTTATAAGTTTTTCTATTTACTTTTGTTTTAGCAGTACTTCCTGCATATAATGCAGAGTTACCTTCGATAGTAGTGATTACACCGTTATTTACTGATTCAACGATACCGATGTGGTCTGCCCAACCTCCACCGTCCCAGTCAAATGTAACGATGTCTCCTACTTTAGGTTGAGTTCTTCCTTTCCAAATACCTTTTTTCTCCATGATACCGATATGACGTTGAACACCACATTCTCTACCAATAAGGTCACTTAGTCCTGCTTGTTGGAATACTGTTGTAACGAAAATATCACACCAGTCATCATCATACTTCGCAGTATATCCTACTGGTTTTGGATCTACAGAGTTATAAGCATCAACGATTTTCTTGTGTTCTCTTGTCCCCGTTTCAACACCCAAGTATTTACGAGCAATATCAAGAACTTTATTTAGGTTAGTGTTGTTAGCTGGATTTTGAACCCAAGCTCCATTGCTTCCTACGAAGTGACGATTGTTGTCTACCCATTTATTTCTAGCCATTTTACCGTCAGCTTCTAGCCAATAGTTTCCTGCCCAAGCATTCTTAACCATTTGACCTTGTGCATTGAAGTAGTACCATGTGCTTCCACTCTTAACCCAACCAGTGTGTTTACCTGTTGGAACTGGATCTTCTTTTTTCTTATCTTTATCCCAAGCTCCATTGCTTCCTACATAGTAGCGATTATTATCTACCCATGCGTTAGTAACCAACTTACCATCAGATCCTAACCAGTAGTTTCCTTGCCATTTATTACGAGCTAGTGTTCCATCTTCATTGTAATAATACCAAACGTTGTTTTCTTTTTTCCAACCACGTTTTTTCTCTTCTAGTTTTTTATCTTCTTTTTTCTTATCTTTTTCCCAAACTCCATTGGCACCTACATAATAACGATCGTTGTCTACCCATGAGTTTGTCGCCATTTTACTGTCAGATCCTAGCCAATAACTTCCAACCCAAGCATTTTTAACCATTTGACCTTGGTGGTAATAGTACCATGAGTTACCTTCTTTTACCCAACCTTGTTTTTTCTCTTCTGGTTTTTTAGCATTTTTATTCCATACTCCATCGGCACCTACGTAATAACGGCCATTATCTACCCATAAGTTCGTCGCCATCTTACCATCAGATCCTAACCAGTAGTTTCCTTGCCAAGCATTTCTAACCATGATTCCTTGGTTATAGTAATACCAAGTGCTACCTTCTTTTACCCAGCCATTTTTCTTCTCAGCTGGTTTTGGAGCTTCTTGTTTCTTAGAATTTTTATCCCATACTCCATTAGCACCTACATAGTAACGGCCTCCATCTACCCACGCATTTGTTGCCATTCTTCCATCTGCACCTAACCAGTAGCTTCCTACCCAAGCGTTTCTAACGATATTCCCTTGGTAATAATAGTTCCATGCTGAACCATTTTGAACCCAACCTTGTTTCTTAACTTCAGCAGGTTTTTGAGCTCCTTTTACCCAAAGACCATTGCTTCCTACGTAGTAGCGTCCTCCGTCTACCCACGTATCTGTTGCCATTCTTCCATCTGCACCTAGCCAGTAATTTCCTTGCCAGGCATTTCTTACTGCATTACCTTGATTATTGTAGAAATACCAAGATGAACCACTTTGCACCCAACCTTGAGCTGCGTGTGCTTCAGTACCAGCTACTGTATTTACTGCGATTGGCGTAGCTAATACCGTCAAAACTCCTAATCCTAATTTCCATTTATTTTTTCTCATAATAGATTTCCTACTCCTTGCTGATTTTATCGTACATTTATGCATTTTCTATTATACCATTAAGACATCCCTTTAGATATTACAAGTTAGTTACAAATATAGACAGACTAAGATAAGCCTGTCTTTATGATTTCATATTTTATTCTTTATTATATTCTTTCTTCCAACTAAATCCTTTAACTAATCCAACTAAAGTCCCTACCCCATAGCTGAAGTGCACTAGGAATAGTAAGATTGGAATTAACAACATTGTTACGTTGAACTTATTATTAATTATTGTCATCAATGTAACAAGAATTGTGAATAAGCCATAAGCTACCGTAAGAAGTACAACGAATAACTTCGTGAACGGCAACATCAATAAACTAAAAATTATCCCTAAAACAAATACGAAAGGAATGAAATGGAAAATAGAGAAGGCCTTTGGATAAACATGACTTACCTTACCAATCCAATATCCGTTCGAATATTTTTGTTTTAACATTCTATTTACTGTTGGTCTAGTATATTGGTACGATAGTATATCGTTGCTATAACGAATTTTATAACCATTTTTTCTAATTCGATAATGCAGTTCATTATCTTCTACACGACCTACTTTTTCATCCAGTAGGCCAATCTTATCAAATATTTTCTTTTTGTACATTCCTTGAAAAACTGAACTTACATAACGTTTAGAAGTTTGTTTACGATAATTCGCTATTCCACTACCAAACATATTTTCCTCAACCAACAATAATGTCTTACTTAAATTATCTTCATTCTCAATAATATTTGGACGAGGTCCTCCGCAAACATCTTCCCCACTCTCGATAACTTTAACATTATTCTCAATAAAATTCTCAGTAATATGTGAATGACAATCCACCTTAAGGATACATTCTCCTCTTGCAGCTTTTATTCCTACATTCATACCAGCTGATAATATTACCTTAGGATTTTTCAACAATACTACATCGTAAAAATCATGATTACTAGTCTTGAAATCTTCTAATATTTCCCAGCTTTTATCTTTTGACATTCCATCTATAAATATTAATTCTATCTTGCTATGATCATATGTCTGATCCTTAAAATCTTCTATTAATCTTGGTAAAAACTTTTCCTCATTTAAAAGTCCTATTACAACCGAAACTAACATAATTATCTCCTTTATCAAAAAGGAAGCTAGATTAAAATACTAACCTAGCCTGTCCTTTCTTATCTGTCTTTTCTTCCTAATTTTTCATTAGCGCTGAACATTATACTCGCGATAGATTCACCCCAATATGGTGCAGTCGCGTAGTTAACATTCATACCACTTGCTTTGTTTCCTAAGTATGCTCCGTTAGCTGGATATCCAGAATTATGTAAATACTTAGAATTAATCCAACGTGCAGCACCCATAATACCACTATCTACATCATCAAATTTAGTCGCAGACGTATATGGAGTATCATCATATGCCGAGATTCCAAAGAAGTTATTTTTATCTTTAGCGATCTTACTTCTTCCCCAAGCACTTTCTAAAGCACTGTGCGCCACAAGATATAAAGCATTAATTCCGTATCTTTGTTCAGCAGCTTTAAATGTGGCTCCTTTGCCGGCTAATTTACTATCACTAGCTCCCATTATACTGTATAGTCGATTAATATCAGCCGCAGTATAGTTCGTTCTAGATTTTAAATTAGAAAACTGGAATGGGTGGTCTAATTTAAATGTTCCAAAGTTAATACCGTCTGCTGAATAATATGATTTACCAACTTGCATATTAGCATTATGATAAGCAACCATCACTTTAGTGTATGGAGAATATCTGTGATAAACATATTTCCCATCACTTACGTAATCTGGGATGAATGTATCATTAGAGTTGATTGCAGTGACTTGACTAGCGTTAACATATCCTGTAAGTCCCGCTACTTGAACAGGGATTCTACCATTCACAGTAGATCTGTTATCTCTAAATAGCACTGTATCTTTAGAAACATGAGATAAGATACGACCGTTCGCATCATATACAGGAATATATAATGATTTTACTTTGTAATAACCTGAATAGTTTATACCATGTCCTGCATTTTTAACCCATACTCCAGAACCATCAACATAATAACGTCCATTATCTACCCACGCATTAGTTGCCATTTTTCCGTCTGCACCTAACCAGTAGTTTCCTGCCCATTTATTACGAGCTAATGTTCCATTTTCATAGTAGTACCAAGTGTTACCTTCTTTTACCCAGCCGTTCTTTTTAACTTCTGCTTTTGCTTCTTGCTTCTTAGCATTTTTATCCCATAGACCATTAGCACCTACGTAGTAACGTCCATTATCTACCCATGAGCTTGCTGCCATCTTACCATCAGAACCTAACCAGTAGCTTCCTACCCATGAATTTTTAGTAATTTGACCTTGGTAATAGAAGTACCATGCGTTACCTTCTTTTACCCAACCTTGTTTCTTCTCTACAGGTTTCGCCGCTTCTGGTTTCTTAGCATCTTTTACCCATGCTCCATTAGAACCAACATAGTAACGTCCATTATCTACCCATGAGCTTGTTGACATTTTTCCATCAGCTCCAACCCAATATGTACTGCTGATCCATTTATTACGAGCTAGTGCTCCATTTTCATAGTAATACCAAGTACTTCCTTCTTTTACCCAGCCGTTCTTTTTAACTTCTGGTTTTGGTGCTTCTTGTTTCTTAACAGTTTTATCCCAAACTCCATTAGCTCCTACATAGTAACGTCCGTTATCAACCCATGAACTTGTCGCCATTCTTCCATCGGCTCCTAGCCAGTAGCTTCCTATCCAAGCATTTCTAACAATATTTCCTTGGTAATAATAGTTCCATACTGAGCCGTTTTGAACCCAACCTTGTTTCTTAACTTCTGGTTTTGATGCCGCTTGAGCACCTTTTACCCAAAGTCCATTACTTCCTACGTAATAGCGTCCGCCATCTACCCAAGCGTTAGTCGCCATTCTTCCATCGGCAGCTAACCAGTAGTTTCCTGCCCAAGTATTTCTCGCTAATGTTCCATTTTGATTGTAAAAATACCAAGCATTTCCAGTCTTAACCCAGCCTTGGGCAGCCAAAGCATCACTACTAGCTACTGTATTCACAGCTATTGGTGTAGCTAATACCGTTAATACTCCTAATCCTAATTTCAGTTTATTTCTTCCCATTTTTTATAGTCCTCTTTACTCATTGTTATGCATTGATAATTATACCATAGTTAATCTATTTTTAGGGTTACAATTAGGTTATTTTTTATTACATCTATATTACAAATAAGCAAGAAATATTATTACTTAATACCTTACCAAAAGAAAAAAGAATGGAGCTTAATTCTCGCATTCTTCTTTCAGTATTTCTTCTAATTTGTTATAGTCTTTAACACTATCAATTTCGTAGATACTATTAGGTTCTAACTCTTCTACATAAACATCTAGTTTCTCGATATTATCTTTAACCATATTATCCCAGTATAAGTTCATAAACTCATTACTTTCATAAGCTTTATCAATAAAACTTACGATTTTCTCTGCTGTTTGCTTATCCCAGAAAGATACCCCACTAAGTATTCTTCCTGCTTTACTGTCTACAATAATATCTTGAACTTTATAATCATCACCATAGATTAAGAACCATTCATTCTCACAATCTTCGCGGTAAACGCTGAAATATGTCGAACGATTAATATCAGCTCTAAACATATTTTTGAATAAATAGTTATCCGCATCGATTACATAACTATCCGCTAATTTTTCCTTAACTAAGTATAATGAGTAGAAATTGTTATATTCAGCGTATTTATCATTGAATACTAGTTCCACATTATACTTTTCTTTTAAATAATCGAATTGTTCATGTAAGTATCCAACAACAACGATTATCTCATCTATTCCTTTTTCTTTTAAAAATTCAATTTGGTACTCCACAAGTGGCTTATCCTTAACCTTTATCAAAGCCTTTGGAGTATTATCTGTCATCGGTCTAAGACGCGTTCCTAAACCCGCAGCTAATATAATTGCTTTCATTATCTATTTGTTACTCCTCTCTAACAATAACATAAACACCCAGTATGATAATAATAGATGTAACTACTAATTGTAAATTCACCTCTAATGCAACAAAAATCATTGAGAATAATATTGTCCAAACAACATAACTGACATTAAGCCCTGTTGCCTTCGCTGGTTCTAATCTGTTAATAGCCATGTAGTATAAAATGTAAGATACCATATTACTCACTACAAAGAAAACGATAAGCCCGCTGAATTTAACGTCAAGACTAGTCTCAATTCCTAAACCATTGAATGAGATTATTACTAAATATGCTAAAAATGATGTCACCTGACGAATTAATAAAGTCTCAAGCTCATTTAAATTGTTTTTCATCGCATATGAACTAAGAACACTCTCACTACCCCAAGCAACCGCACAGATTAATGCGAACATAAACCCGAGGTAAAATGATTCAACCTGTTCACTCTTATAACTTTGAATAAAAATACCAACAATAATAAGCGCAATCCCTAAAATTGTTTTTGATGAAACTTTATTTTTTAGAAATATAACAGCTAGTATTACCGACACAGCAGGATAAATCGCTGTAATCGAAGATGTTAACCCACTTCCTATATACTTCACCGCATATAGATTACATTGCATTCCAATAGGTCCTGCAAGAAGCGCACCTACAATAACACTGACACTTTTTATATTCGTAAAAATCTTGAAATTAATTCTTTTATACTTAACTAAAATAATTGCTAATAGGACAAAAATACTAATAAAATCATGGATTACTGCAACCGCAAAAGGCGAAATATTATAAAGTGAAAATATATACGCACTTATCGCAAGCCCAAGCCCCCAGAACATACCAGATAAAAGCCCTGCCGATACACCTACTTTATTTTTCATAACTTTCTACATACTCCTTCAAATTCTTAACCGCTCTTAAGTATCTGTCTTTTCCATAAGATCCAAAGTCTGCACCTTGCTCTTCTTTATAAACCGTCCACAGACTCCACAGAAAATCCTGTAATATTTTATAAATCATAATCTTAGCTATACTAACCGGAGTATCTTCACTGAAATACGCTTTAAAGAATTCTCCTTCTTCAGACTTTCTGAAGTTAGACTCTAAGAAAAGCGCCGCTAAATCCCACATCGGGTCATTCATCGCAGAATATTCCCAGTCTATAAGATAAATACGACCAGTCTCATCTTCGATGAAGTTCTCCGGTACAAGATCGATATGACAAGATTTTCTTTCAACACCAATCTCTTCTAGATGGTTTTGTAAAGAAAATACCTTCTCCCTTATCTTCTCATAATAAGGATAACTGATATCACCTTCAATCAGACTCTCATATTTTATAATCTCATCGAAGACTCTAAATTCACCTTCAAGAACCTTCCCAGAGCTATGTACTTTTTTTAGAATATTCGCAACTTCTTCTTTCTTTGCTTTTAGGTAATGTGCATCAAAAGTTGTTGCATTCTCAATATATTCATTTACCTTTATTCCAGATTCAATATCAAAGATATAGTTTTTTACATCTAAACCTAAATCAGCAAGATTTGCAAGATTATTTTTCTCCGCAATCCTATTGATTAGCTTATCAGTCCCTTTACCAAAGAACTTAACTATATATTTGTTATTAGTAGTTTCAACTAAGTAATTGCTATTTGTCATACCACCTAGTTGTTCTACTTTTACCACTTCCTCAGATTCAGTAAGTAGTTTTTCTATTTTACTTTTTATTAGTTGTTTCAATGTAAAGCCTCTTTTCTACATTACAATATTACTTACCATTATAACATAAAATGAGATAACTCATAGTATTTTTACTATAATTTTTCATCAATAATAAAAAAGAGAGTGACTCAAACATCACGATTTCTAAGAAATCAATTTTGTTGAATCACTCCATAATCCTATTTCTAAAATATATTAAACAGCTTTCATAATATTCTTTTCAAGAATAATTATTAATTTTTTTATATAATATGCGGAAACAATACTAACAAACAATACCACAATAGTATAAAGTACATCATTTACATCTGATGAAACAAAAAACTTACCAAAATAATGCATAACTAAGCCATGAATCATATATATTTCAAACGATATACCACCTAAAAAATCAAGATATTTATTCGAAAAGTTGAGTTTATTTGTTAACAGTAAGAAATAAACTACAAAAACCATCGTGCATAAATTTCCAACTATTCCATAATAAACATATTTATTTGTAATCCCAATATTTTTCATAATATCTTCATAATGGCGAAATACATACATTAGTATACTAAATGAGACAAGAAAAATAAAATACTTTTTCTCTATAAACTTATCTATAGAAACTCTATATTTCATCCAGAATACGCCTAATAAAAATGCCATTATACTAACATATTCCCAATCTCCATGATCTTGATACACTTTCCAAAAAATATAAACTAATGTCAAAAATACTAGTTTCAACACAGCTATTTTTGAATCTTTACTTTTAAAAGAAATGTAGAAAATAACATATAAAACTATTATACTGTTGATAAACCAACCATTATATATTATATTACTGTGATCTTTCCAGAATGATATGAAAAAATCTACATTAACAACTTCTCCTAATGTCGCTCTATAAATAACATAAATGACTATAAAAACATAAAATGGTATAAATATTCTAACCAATCTTTTCCTTAAAAAGTTATTCATATAAGTTGCATTGTTGCTAAATTGGAAATATAGTCCATAACCAGACAGAAAGAAAAACAATGCGACAATATATCGTCCCATATATTCAAAATTCGAAAAATTTTCACCAGTAGTAACTTTTTGAGAAATATGGTGAAAAATTATAAGTAAAGCTAAGAGTCCCTTTAGTGATTTAGTTGATTTATTACTTAAATAATCAACATCTGTTCTCGGTATAAGATAAACAAATAATGAAATTAGTAATAATATAAAAATATCCACCCTGTTCTCCTTTTTTACATCTTAAAAATATCATTTGAATTAAAATTTATTTTCTCTAAAATGCATATAAATATTTTTTAATTCTTCGTCACTTAGCATTATAACATAAAATGTGATAATTCATAGAAATAATATAACTTATTTTAATATTACAACATACAAAGGTGATTCAGAAAACCTTCTTGATAGATTTTCATGAATCACCCAAATAATTTTATTCTATTGTATTAATTAATCAAAAGAAAAAATCCTCTTAACTATATCTCCCACTTAAACACCGTCTTAAAGGCTGTATTTAAGTCCGTTGCGAACACCCTATGAATATCTTTAATATTTCTCACAGGTTGTTCAAGTTCAATAATATTCTTGAATCTTCTTTCGAACTTCTTGTTACTAAGCATTTCAATAGCTTTCTCGAAGTCGATTCTACCTGAACGTGATGAACCTATTAGCGTTAATCCTTTTTCTAAGATATCACGTGTATTGATATTTACCTTATATTCACTAACTCCCATAAGTACTAAACTTCCTTGTGGTTTGATGTACTTGATTAAGTCATTTATCGCATAACCACTACCATCTCCACCACAACATTCTACACCGTGATCAAAAGTTAAATCTTCAGGAATATCATCAGTGATGTATCTTTCTTTAGCGAAACTGAATAGTTCCAACTTCTCCCAATGGCGACCTATTACGATTATCTCACACTCTGGTAAGGTATAGTTTATTATGTTTGCCATAACATAAGCTAGACTTCCATCACCAATCACCGCTATTCTATCCTTTTTACTATGTGAGTTTTTTAAGAATCTATCCATTGCGTGCATTCCAACACTTATGAACTCTGTAATAGCCGCAACAGAATCTTCAACTCCATCATAAGCTACTACTCTATCTTTAGGCAGAGCTACGAATTCTCTCATAAATCCATCAAAACCACTTGATAGGAAGTGTGTTCCTGGCATGTAGTTTTCATAGAATTCTTCGTCGCTTTGTCTTGGTGGTTGGTTAGGTATCATTACTACCTTTTGTCCTACTTTATATGTTCCTGTAGGGTCTGCGATTACTATCCCTGCACATTCATGAATAAGTGCCATAGGTAGTTTTTTAGCTAGTACCTTTGGATCTCTTTTACCTTGATAGTATCTTTGATCTGCGTGACACAGTGCCATACAGTTTGGACGGATGATGATTTTATCTCCATCGTTTATATTCTCTTCGTTATATTTTACATTAATAAATTTCGGTTTAATTAATTGATATATTTGATTTATCA
>ERZ773028.235-NODE-235-length-46765-cov-4.768979_pt1 | contig 46765 bp, 43 predicted proteins | sample MGYA00511123_ERZ773028 | MGnify/ENA primary metagenome ERZ773028 (study PRJEB29015, sample SAMEA2738134) | human oral metagenome | biome: human oral; feature: human-associated habitat; material: saliva | place: China | collected 2206 ... | reverse complement strand
TGGCAGCATTTGTATTAAGTGTCGTTATTCTATATAATCTTGGTATCTTGTCATACCTTGAACGTTATCGTGAATATGCAACAATGAAGGTTATAGGGTTTAAACATAGTGAAATTATGGCAATGGTACTTAAGGAGAGTTTTCTAAATCTTTTGATTGGATTTGTTATCGGAATTCCTTTGAGCAAGCAGTTCTTGAAATTATATATAAGAGTTGTTTCCATGGATAGCATGGAATGGGTGCCTATTATTACTAAAGATCATTTTTTGATAGTTATATTCAGCGTTATAGGATTTTCTGTTTTAGTCAATTTGATTGTATCCATGAGAATAAGAAAGATTGACATGGTTGAAGCGTTAAAATCCATTGAATAATGGAGAAGTTTAATATAGGTGTATTGTTTAGGAAACCTTCTATAATTTTGTTGAGAGTCTTTTGCACAAATACTGAAATAGGGTATATAAATAATAATTATGAGAGAGGAAGATGTCTCCTCAGATAATTTAAGCAATTCCGTTGGAAGGATGTTAAATAGATATATTTTTTGAAGTCAAAAAGAATGTTTGTTTTGATGTGAAGCTTTGACTGGGCAAGAAAGTTTTTGAGTTATTAAACGAGTTGTAGGTGTTTATATTGTTGTATGGTATTGAATGATACTATCTAAACAGTCACATAAAGTGCTGTAAGGAGAATATAGACGTACCATTTGTAAGATGTCTGCTAAAGATATTTTACCATCAGGATATCCAAAGTTGAACAAGTTATTGTATGACACTTTTTCATAAGAAAATGTGTCGGTAAAACATATTATACGGCTAATCATCACAGCAGTACTTTGTATCGAGCTTATCAACATGGTAATGCAAAAGAACAATATGCACGATACAGATACCTTTGAATTTTTCAAGTACATCATCAAGATGTGGATTGCTGTATGGTTAGTATCTCATGCCTTTGAGTTTTCAATGGCGGTCTTTGATGTGGCACAGCATATTAAAAGATGGTACACTGTTAACGGGTATTTATAAATGATCATTAAAGCTATATAGAGATAGAAAGGGAAATGATGCCAGATTCAACCAGTAAAATGATACAGGACATTGAAACCGAAAGAGAGCGTAGTAGTAACCTTACGAGAAAACATTTAGAAAAATGCATATAATTGATTTGGAAAAAGACAAATTTGCTTCTGATAAAAGAATTAGATTTACAGCTGGTTTAGCCGAATGTACAAAACTATATCAATGAGACAAAGCCGGATAGGACTGCAGTTAAGGTTCAAGCGTTCCGAGCTTGATGAGTGGGTGTGCAGCGGCAAGAGTGCATTTTATAAGGAGTGAATGAAATGAAAAAGGAAAGACTAATCGCATTCACGGATGCGGTGCTTGCAATCATTATGACCATACTTGTGCTGGAATTGGAAAAGCCGGGCACACCTACGCTTGAGGCGTTTTGGGAACTGCGACAGAACTTCTTTGCATATTTCCTATCTTTCTTCTGGCTGGGGTCTCTTTGGATTGCACTGAACAACCTGTGGGAGAAGGTTGAAAACATATCCGCATCGTTGATCTGGTGGAACCTTGGATTGCTTTTCTGCTCATCCTTTATGCCCTACGCCACGGGACTCACCAGCGCTTATTTTTTCAACAGAACAATGCAGGCGTTCTATGGGATAATCGTAATCGTAACGACTGTTTGCAACTGGTTTCTGCACAAGGAACTGGATAAGCCGAATAAGGATAACAGGGAACTGCTCGAAGCTACGGCAGGATAACGGAAACTGCTCATACCCGATATAGCCATCAAGGTGTTAGGGCTTATCCTTGCCGTTACGGTATATCCTCCGATCATGATGTACAGTGTGCTGATTGCGGCGGCATACATTCTGACTTTGAAGGCTGTTTTAGACCGAAAGAAAAAGATATAGGTTGGGTGTCACAGCTCCACATCCACTTGGATATTGCGATGAAAGAACTGGAGGTATATGAGAATGGGTGAAAAAAATATATTTGATGGAGTGGAAGACACTCTGTATATTCCGTTGTCAGCGAGAATATATGCATCTGAAAAGTTTCCGAAATTTTTTTATGATGACAAAGCTTTGTCGTTGAATGCACACATGCCGGCAGGCAGTATAGATAAGAATAGTAGCGAATATTTTTATATGGCGAGTGTTTGCAGGCAAAAAACAATAGATGAAGAGATTAGAAAATTCCTTAGCGTAAATAGTAAGAGTAATGTTGTGTTTTTAGGTGCGGGATTAGAAACAGCTTATCATCGTATTCATGACTATCATGCTAATTTCTATCAGGTGGATTTGCCGGAGGTGATGGAAATTAGGAAAAGACTGCTTGGAAACGGGGAGAATGAAAAGCTAATATCAGGAGATATGTTTTCACTTGATTGGGTTAAGGAAATCGATACTACCTTACCAACACTTGTTTCTGTTGCAGGCGTATATCAGTATTTCGATGAAACTAAAATCGTAGACATGATTAGGAAAATGAAGGTGATATTTCCGAAAGGTGAATTAGTCTTTGATGCGACAAATTCAAAAGGATTAAAACTCGCCAATAAATATGTAAAGAAAACGGGAAATGCCAATGCGCAAATGTATTTTAGCGTAGATAATCCACAGTCGTTTGCAAAGATTACGGGGACGAAGCTTTTAGAAGTTGATGGATTTTTTCAAGGAGCATTGAAGGATTGCGATGGATTAAAGCTGATTACAAAAGTCTATATGTACTTTGCGGACAAATGGAAGAGGACATTGATTCTGCATTTAAAATTCAATTGAAATTTCCGGCTAGCGTACAGTGTCTATTATTTAACTACCGATCAAGTAGCTTGCAATTCACCGATAAACAATATATAGTTAGTTGGTAAAAGAGGAGGGACTTATATGACAAATTACAATACCAACACAATCTGTGTACAGGGTGGCTACGAACCGAAGAACGGGGAGCCTAGAGTAGTTCCAATAGTACAATCTACAACTTTTAAGTATGAATCTTCGGAGCAGATGGGCAATCTGTTTGACTTAAAGGAGTCAGGTTATTTCTATACCAGACTTTCGAACCCTACCAATGACGCAGTAGCAAACAAGATTTGCCAGCTTGAAGGCGGTACAGCAGCTATACTGACATCATCCGGTCAGGCGGCTAACTTCTACGCTATTTTAAACATCGCTAACGCAGGAGACCACATTATCTCAACTTCTGCTATCTACGGTGGAACATATAACCTCATTGCTAATACTATGAAGCAGATGGGTATCGAAGCTACATTTGTTGAGCCGGACATTTCCGCAGAGGAGTTGGAAACAAAGTTCAGGACTAATACTAAGCTGGTTTTCGGCGAAACTTTATCCAATCCCTCTCTGAGTGTACTGGATATTGAAAAGTTCGCAGATGCAGCTCACAAGCACGGTGTACCGCTAATTGTAGATAATACATTCCCTACACCAATCTTCTGTAAGCCTTTTGAATGGGGAGCTGACATCGTTACACATTCAACTACAAAGTACATGAACGGTACTGCAAATTCAGTCGGTGGCGTAGTTGTAGACTCGGGTAACTTCGATTGGACAAAGTACAGCGAAAAATACCCCGGGCTTACAACTCCTGACGAAACATACCATGGCACTGTATATACTGAGAGCTTTGGTAAGGTCGCATATATCGTAAAGATAACAACTAACCTGATGCGCGACCTTGGAGCTATTCCATCTCCTCAGAATGCTTTCTACCTTGGAATCGGGCTGGAAACACTTCACCTCAGAATGGAAAGACACTTTGAAAACGCGATGACTCTCGCCAAACACCTTGAGAATCATCCTAAGGTAGCGTGGGTTTCGTTCTCAGGATTGGAAAATGATAGCCAGCATGCACTCGCTGAGAAATACCTTCCAAACGGGTCTTGCGGCGTTATTGCATTCGGTATAAAGGGCGGCAGAGAGGCTGCGGTTAAGTTCATGGATTCCCTGAGGTTAGCTTCAATCGTTACTCACGTAGCTGATTCGAGGACCTGCGTACTTCATCCTGCATCTACCACGCATAGGCAGATGAATGATGAAGAGCTGGCAGCAGCCGGAGTGTATCCGGACCTTATCAGAATGTCCGTGGGCATCGAGGATATTCGCGATATCATTGCTGATGTTGATCAGGCTTTGGAAAAATAAGTTGAATAAATATAATCCTCTAATAGGGGTTGTCTACAGATGATGGTTTACCGTTCTATGATATGGCAACTCCTTTTGTTTTTGTTGGTTTAGATAAGTGTGTCTGTAAGGTAAGGCTTTTCTGGTTAGGCAAGATTGTATGCTTATCGTTCATTTAATATTATTCCGATAATTAAAAAATATTATTCAGATATATATGATGTCTTTTCGATGAAATGGTATAATACAGGGGCTTGTGTGGGAAAGCTGTTATGTCACGTGCTGATATCAGTGTTGATAAGTGTGAATTCAGAGTGTCGATTGATGCGAAAGCTTATGATGAGTTCTCAGGCAAGATGAAGGAAAAAGAGGAGACCTGCAAGAGGATGGTAAAATGAGCGAAAATATTATCATAGCAATCGTTCTCTCGATTGCTGTACTAAGCGCTATTGTCGTTTTGGCGTACGCTTCTGAAGATCAACGGAATTCTGCTGAATCCGGACAGAAAATAGCAGGAATCAGAGGCGAACAATTGACGAGTCGGATTCTTAGCGAGCTGTTGGACAGTGAAGATGTATTACTTACAAATGTTCAAATTGCATATGGCGACATGGAGACAGAACTCGACAATGTAATAATTAACAGGCATGGCGTATTTATAATCGAAGTGAAGAATTACAGCGGCACATTGACTGGCGGGGCGTATGACTTCAACTGGATTAGAATAAAATGCAGTCGCGGTGGGAAGCTGTACCGGAATCCTGTCAAAAATCCAATCAGGCAGGTAAGACGACAAATATATATACTTGCCAGTTACATAAGGGAAAATGGAATTAACGTGTGGGTTGAAGGATATGCATACCTGTTGAGAGGAAATAGCCCGGTTAAAAGTGCATATATATTAAATAACCGCGATGACATGAATGCAGCGATTCATCTGAGGACCAGCCATAAGATTCTAAAGAATACAAAGAGCGAAATAATTGAGCTGCTGATAAACACCTGAACAGCCGAAGAAAAGACAGGGGGTTCCGGATCAGTCCTCCTGAATTAGCTATACCGGGAACGAGAGGCTTGATACAGATCCATTGACGAATGAATAGTCCGGAATGCGGCGGAAGAGAAGGAAATATAGTGATGTAAAAATACCGGATGAAATTATGGCAAGCGTGTTCTGAGAAGCGTTGGTTTAATTTTAACAGATACGGAGAAATGAATATGATATCGAATAATAATCAAAAGTTCGGGTTTAGAGACAATATCCTCTGGATCACTGTACTGACCTTGCTGCTATTATTGGCTAGCGATTTCTTATCACTATTCCATATCAACCTTGCGGTATTCAGTAAAGAGTATGCTGCTACCTTTAACATGTATTTATCTTTCTGGGCGATGTGGGTTGTCTTCGTAGTTGCAATCGTCGGTATAAGTAAAAACAGATATATACTGGATAAGCTAAAACACGGAAATGGCGGGAACACCTTTAATAATCTCATGATTGGATTCGCTGCAGGCTTTCTCATGAATGGCGCTTGTGCTCTGAGCGCCTATCTGCATGGTGACATAAAGCTCAGCTTCTATAGGTTTGAACCTGTTCCTGTTTTATTTATGTTTATCGCCGTATTCATTCAGTCATCAGCTGAGGAGCTGGTATGCAGAGGATTTATGCTTCAGAGAATTGCCTATAGATACGGAAATTCTTGGATGCCGACTATAATAACGTCCTGTTTCTTTATGATTTTTCACCTTGGAAACGATCACGTATCATTCCTTCCGCTTCTCGATTTGTTCTTGTCAGGAATACTGTTTGGCGCTATGATCCGATATTTTGACAGCATCTGGATGGCAATGGGTTGTCATACTGCATGGAACTTCACCCAGAACATTTTGTTGGGTCTTCCCAATAGCGGGGCTGTACCCACTTATTCAATATTTAAACTGGACACAAAGCATGACCTTAATAGTTTCGCTTATAACACAGGATTCGGACTTGAAGGTACAATAATGTCAGTAATAGTGATGATAGTCGGCTTCATAGTACTTAAGCTTATATACTCATTACATACTAAAAAAATATTTTCGGATAAGTAAACAGCGATCCCTCATTGTGATAGCTTGGAACAAGAATGCGGCACAAAACGACGCAAAGCTTGCGATGTTTTCTTGAAAATTAATAAGAATGATAATACAATGCCGGTGCAGTGTATTATGCGGTAAAGGAGTCAGCACGACTGTTTCATATAATAAATTACGGAAAACTCTTATCGACAGAAAGATGAGCAGAGCAGATCTGAGGAAAGCAGCTTAAATTGCTCCGATACTATGACAAAAGTTCGTAAAGATGAGCCTGTTCATTTGCACATCCTTATAAGAAGCTGCAATGTACTTGATTGTAGTTTTGGTGATATTGTCGATTAGTTCAGATAGTGTCAACTGATCTATGAAAACCGAGACAAAGGGGAGACAGAGAATGAAAAAATATGAACATTTACCTGTTTATGGAATAGGACCTGTTTACGTTATTTCCATTTTATTGCTGACGGTCGCTGCGGTGCTTTTGAGAAATCTTACTGTTCTTTCAACGGGAAGGTTGACGATTCTGCGTATACCCCTTATCGTTATAGGGATTCTTTTCATCATTCTATTTGTTGTTATGTGGATCCAGGCTGTCATTATATCTAAACTGGATGAGAATATTAAAAAGAATCATCTTGTTACATCCGGAGTTTATGCATGGGTCAGAAATCCGGTTTACTCCGCCTTTATGCTTCTTTGTACGGGTGTGCTTTTGATTGTCGGCAATGCCTGGTTGTTGATACTTCCTTTTATCTACTGGTGGATGCTGACTGTGCTTATAAAGCATACTGAGGAAAAATGGCTTATAGATACGTATGGCAACGAATATACAGTGTATTGCAGGAAGGTTAACCGCTGTTGGCCGTGGATACCCAGAGAATTAAGAAGGAAATGGATAAAAGGACATAATACATTAAATAATTCAGAAGCTGTGAAGGAACATAAAATAAATCAATATTTGCAGGAAACTGAAATGCTGGACTTTTCAAATCCGAGTATTCAAAATTTAATAGAAATGAAGCATTGGAAGGAACAAAATGAATTTGACTGTATTAAATCCATATATAATTTTGTAAAGGATGATATTCCGTTTGGATATAATGTTGATGATAATATCCCCGCATCTAAGGTTGTTAGGGATGGATATGGTCAATGCAATACGAAAGGAACTCTTTTTATGGCACTGCTGCGTGCCTGCGAAATCCCTTGTCGGATTCATGGGTTTACCATAGATAAACGACTACAAAAAGGTGCAATGCGCGGACTTGTTTATAAAAATGCGCCTCGAAATATATTTCACAGCTGGGTTGAAGTATACTTTGAAAACACATGGTATGAGCTTGAAGCTTTTATATTGGATCAGAAATATTTATCTAATTTGCAGAAAAAATTTGCAAGCTGTAGCGGCTCATTTTGTGGTTATGGTGTTGCGGTTAAAGATTTCCGGCATCCCGTAATTGATTTTGATAGAAACAATACATACATTCAAAGTGAGGGAATTACGCAGGACTTCGGTGTATATGATTCTCCGGATGAATTGTTGAAAAATCATCATCAAGAGATGTCAGAAATCAAAGCTTTTACGTATAGACACTTGGGAAGGCATTTAATGAATCGCAATATTAAAAAAATAAGAAATTTTTAAATATCGACTCGGGAGTGCTTTATATACTTTTCCAAGTCCACTGACATCATCTTGGATTCTGAAATAGGTAAACTGAAATTTCCCAATGTACAAGTTCATCACAGAGGCAGCTAAGTGGGATAAGCTGTATAAAGACAGCATTTCTTCGTATCTGGATGCGAAGTACGGAGGAGGAACGTATACATATAACAAATCGGATAATACAGTATCACATGAAGGTGAAGTTGAGATTGTGCACATTTGAAGATAGATGGCTATGGGTCACATTTTCTCCTAATAGGTGTATAATGCACGGGATTGATAAGTGATATAATAACACACAACCTTGGGATTTTGTTTGATTAAGGAAGTGGGACTGAATGTATATAATAACTCTGTTTTCTATAATTGCTTTTATCTGCTCTTTCTTAAGAGACAGAAGGAGTTTTTTGAATCCTGCATTATTGATTTCGAGTCTTATATTGGGATACATATCTATCGTAAAGCTTTTCTATGATTTAGGGCTTGTTGCTGCTCATAATTTGTTGCTGTTTATGATGCTTTTTGCATTACCTCTTGTAATTTTTATAAGTGCAGTCTTTTTAATTTATAATGGCTGTATTTTGCTGAAACGCGAAGGAATGTCCAAGACAAATCTATTATCTTTGTCACTGGGCGTACTTATTCTATTGTTTTTCGCTTTAATGTTTATTTACGTAACGGGTGCAGGAAGTGCGTTTATTACAAATCCTCCGATAAGTATAATGGTTGTTATAGTTGTATTTTCGTACATGCTTTTCGGAACAGCCTTTGCAGGGTTTATACTTTATTCTATCCTGTACTTGGCGATTCCAAAGAATAAGCATTATGATTTTATAATTATACATGGAGCAGGTCTGAAAAACGGGGAATCCGTGACTCCCCTGTTGAAGAAGCGCATTGACAAGGCAATTGACGCGTTTAGGCAATCGAGCAATCCCGGCATCAAAATCATCGCGAGCGGAGGCAGAGGTTCTGATGAGAAAATCTCTGAAGCACAAGCGATTGCAAACTATATAGCCGAAGAAACCGATGTTCCTATGGATAAAGTAATTCTGGAGGATAAGTCAACAACGACGTATGAGAATTTGCTGTTTTCAAAGAAACTAGGTGAAGCATTGGTTGACAGTCCAAGGTTCTTATTTGTGACCAACAATTATCATGTGTACAGAACCGGGGCTTATGCAAAGACGATAGGGATGCTTGGAGACGGGCTTGGCTGCAATACCGCAAGCTATTATATTCCTTCCGCGTTCATTCGCGAATTTATAGCGATCTGCGTAAAAATCAAGTGGGTGTTTATTGCTTTTTATGCCTTATTCTTTCTGATGCTTGCTGTTTCGTATCTGGGTAGAAATTTATAAGTTAGGTGTTTGAAATTGCCGGTAAGAAATATATTTGTAATATACTAATACAGAATTTAAGGCGATAAATCCCTGTGATCGCAATATGGTTGCAGGGATTTATTTGTCATTAGTATATAAAAAAGAGTAAAATTAACACTGGTATTATTAATATAGATAATGTTTAAGTGTAAGGAGATAGGAGACATTGAAAATATTAATTGTAGAGGATGACAGAACAATAGATTCGATTATCAGCGAAGAATTAAATCAGTGGGGATATCATACGCAAAGCATCGGAGACTTCACAACAGTGTATGAAACCTTCAAAAGCTTTAATCCCGATCTTGTCTTGATGGATATCAGTCTGCCTCATTACAACGGCTTCTATTGGACACAGAAGATTCGTCAGGAATCAAATGTCCCAATTGTATTCATTTCGTCACACGCCGAATCGATGGACATGGTGCAGGCAATACAATTTGGAGCAGATGACTATATTACGAAGCCTATCGATATTGCGGTAACAAGAGCCAAGATACAGGCGATTTTGAGGAGGACATATGATTATACGTTGGAAAGTGATAAATTGTCATACGGAGCTCTGACACTGAATCTATCCTCGGCAAAGCTGGAAGGACAAGACTTTTCTGTAGATTTGACAAGAACAGAATTGCTGATATTAGAGATTTTGTTCAATATGAAAAATCAGATTGCCAAGCGAGAGGAAATTATGAACCACTGTTGGCAGGGGGATGATTTTATAGATGACAACACATTGGCAGTCAATATGACTAGACTGAGAAAAAAATTAAGTGGCGTAGGTCTGGGAGAATTGATACAGACCAAGAAGGGAATAGGATATTTTCTACAATGAGGGTGAATATGCATAAGTTAGCGGATTTTTTAAGAAGTGAATATAAGGCAATAATTGTTTCCCTTTGTTCAGTCGCTGTGTTTGGATTGATCTTTGCATTTGCTAATCTCAACAAAGAATATTTTATACTCGGAGCTGAAATTATTGCTTTTTCTGATGTAATATACTTATTTATCCAGTATTTTAATTACGAGAGAAGAGAGGGCGCCCGGGAAATTGCAGAGAAATTGGAGGTGGAAAACAGACAATTGCAAAGTCAAGCTATAAATGACAGACGTGATCTGGAGGAGTATTTTCTGCTGTGGGTACATCAAATCAAGACGCCTATTACAGTTGCTAAGCTTATTCTGCAAAAGGAAGAAACAGTGTATGCAAAGAAGCTTAAAGAAGAGCTGTTCTATATTGAAGAATATACGAACATGGCAATTAATTATTTGAAAATTAAAGACCGACAGGCAGATATGGACATAACGTCAGTGAGGTTGGATGACATAATAAAGAGCTTGCTGAAGAAATATTCTATGATTTTTATAGAAAAGCGAATTTCACTGGAATATAAACCTATTCCAAATGAAGTTGTTGCTGATGCAAGATGGTTATCTGTATTAATAGAGCAGATTCTTGCCAATGCCCTCAAATATACGAAAAAAGGGAGTATTCGGATTTCTTATGAGGAAGAGACGAACACCTTGAGTATTCAAGATACGGGAATCGGAATACGCTCGGAAGACTTAAAAAAGATATTTGACAGAGGCTATTCGGGATTTAACGGAAGAATAAACGAGAAATCCAGCGGCCTCGGACTTTACCTGGTTAAAACCATTTCAGAATTGATAAATGTTGAAGTGAGTGTAAAATCTACCTTAAATGTCGGCAGCGTGTTTACAGTGCGTTTTCCGTTCAACCTTTCAGAGTTGTAAGATTAGAAGTAAGGATTGTCATATTAGATAAATGCAGCAATCAATACAGATGTATAAAATTAGACTATCCGGGAAAGGAGTAACTTAAAAATATGGCAATCTTAGAATTAAAAAATGTAAAGAGAATATACCAAACAAAAAAGGTAACGACTGAAGCTCTCAAGGGAGTGAACTTTTCCGTAGAAAAAGGGGAGTTTATCTCTATTATGGGCGAGTCCGGTGCCGGAAAGACGACGCTGTTGAATATCATAGCAACTCTTGACAGGGCGACATCAGGCACAGTTGTTCTAAATGGTCAGGATACCACGTCGTTAAAGGATAGTGAGATTTCAAAGTTCCGCAGAAGAGAGCTTGGATTTGTATTTCAGGACTTCAACCTGCTCGATCAGTTTAACAATCGCGACAACATATATCTGCCTCTTGTTCTCTCAAATGAAAAAGAAGCTGTTATGAGGTCAAGGTTAAGTGGTCTTAAAGGACCGCTCGGAATTGGTGAGCTACTGGAAAAGTATCCGTACGAGATATCGGGAGGTCAGAAGCAAAGGGTTGCTGTAGCGAGGGCAGTGATTACCAATCCTGCTCTGCTTCTTGCTGATGAACCCACAGGTGCACTTGACTCACAGTCCTCGGAAACACTGCTAAAGATGTTCCGTACAATTAACAGTACCGGACAGACTATAATAATGGTTACACACTCGCTGAGAGCGGCGTCGTATGCAAACAGGGTATTATTTATCAAAGACGGTGTCGTTTATCACGAAATATATCGTGGTGAAAATGAGAGACAATCGGAGTTTATGGAGCGTATAAATCAAGCTCAATTTATGTTGAATCGAGGTGAGCAGTAATGACGTTCTCAATGGCCGGAAAGTTTGCTTTTCAGAATCTGAAGGCGAACAGATTGTTGGAAACTCCATTTGTATTATCTTCAGGTATAATGCTTATCATGTTTAACATCATGGCAAGCTTGATCAATAACGAATACGTTCAGACCAGACATGCAAGTCTTCCTACTGTTATCGTAATGGGAGCAGCGGTAGTTGGAATTTTTGCTTTAATCTTTGTGACGTACACTACGAATTTCCTACTCAAAAGGCGAAACAAAGAGTTTGCATTGTACGCTATCCTGGGATTGGAAAAGAAGCATATTCGAAAAATCATCAGCATAGAATTTTTCGTGCTGTTTGCTATAATTGCATTTATCGGAATTGTGGGCGGCTACGTATTTGGGCAGCTTACATTTCTCGGACTTAACCATCTGATGCACGATGTTTCGGGAAGACCTATGGACTATCCTTTCAGTGCCGTGGCCATGCTTATAACCCTGATAATTGCAGTAGTACTATATGTAATTACGGTTCTGCGCAGCAGCTATAGGATCTATTTGACTACTCCGATTCAGCTGCTTGGTAAACAGCATAGTGGAGAAGGTGAACCGAAATCCAGAGTGTTTATTTCACTTCTGGGGTTTGCAGCATTGGCAGGAGGGTATACCATTGCCTTAGTGACAAAAGGAGCTGTATCATCCTTATTATACTTTTTCGTTGCTGCCTTGCTGGTTATGCTTGCGACATATCTTCTGTACGTGTCATTTTCAGTTATAATTTTGAAGTCGCAAAAGAAAAAAAAGAGCTACTTTAAACCGACGCGATTCTTAGGCACCAGCGGGCTCCTATATCGAATGAAGAGTAATGCTGTGTCACTGGCAAGTATCTCGATTATGAGTGTAGGTATTATAATTACCCTGTCCGCTACTGCAACAATGTATTCGAATGTTCAATCGATGGCGGAAAATGTACTTCCGAGAGAGTATCAGATTAACAGTAATGTGCCTTTGAACGAAAATAATTATAAAGATGTTTCCAAAGCGCTTGCTGAAAGAGTTAGGAATACGGAAAGCGCCAATGCGCATATTTCGGATGAATTTGTAGGTTATAATATAATTGCGGCTACAATTAAAAAGGGTAATTCATTAAAAGAATATAATGGCTCCGGCGGTGTGCCCAGTTACGTTATGGTTTATGACCTGGACAGCTATAACGCAAGAACTCATCAAAATATTAAATTAAAGGATGACGAGATCCTTGTCTGCGCTAATATGAAGCGTTTGCTTGATATGGACAGTCTCAAAATAGGCGGACGCAAATTCAAGGTCAGAAAGATTGAAAATATAGTTCCGTCAAACTACGCTGCAGAGGTTTACGGTGTTATTGCAAAAGACTTTTCTACAATGCAGTATATCAGCAGGTCGATAAGAACATTGAATATGAAAAAATCAAAGATGGAAGATTCAATCATAAACTGCAATGCGGATTGGAATGTTAAAGGTATCTCGGACAAGGCCTATACGAAGGAGATTAATAAACTGAAGCAAGAAAAAGAATATGAAGTTGCTGTGAAATCCGAATATTTAAAATCTGTTTATGAGCTGAACGGAGGTTTTCTCTTCCTTGGGGTTATAATCGGGCTAATATTCCTGACAGGTACTATCCTTGTAATTTACTATAAACAGGTAAGCGAGGGCTATGAGGATCGAGAGAAATATCAGATAATGAAAAAAATCGGTCTTTCTGATGAGCTGATTAAGAAGACCGGTGCGTCTCAGATAGTATGGATGTTCTTTGCTCCGCTCGCAGTTGCAATTATCCATTCTGTGGTTGCATCAAAGATTGTATATCAATTACTGGGACTGTTTGGCGTAAACAGCTTCGTGCAATACGGAACCTTCTTCGGCATAGTAATTGCAATGTTCTTCGCAGTTTACTTTGTAATTTTCAAATTTACATCGCGCAGATATTATAAGATTGTACATTAACCGGTAGCTGTGAATCCGGTGAATATACGAGCAAATTATCTGAATGGGGAATCTGCGATTTGAGCATGAAGAATACCAGTTGTTCAGAATACGGATATAGATTAAAATATCAACAAATACCGCACCTGCATCGTATCGATGAAGGTGCGGTATTTGTATAGCAGCAAACTGTCCTTTATATATAAATCCTGAGTATTTTTGAATGTTTAAGAGTGTTTTTGAGTTTTTGTGTAGCGTAATCATTAAATAAGTGTTGTATATGTTTCTATACAATTTATTGAACATAGCATAGGGCAGCTTACAGATCGGGATTATGTTACCCTAGGCTTGGGACTTTTACGGATGAGCTTATTATGACTAATGCAGAAAGGATATACGGACATGCAGAAAAATAATGGGATGAAGCTTGTGGTATTGATGTTGATGGTAGTCGTTATTGCAGCCGGTCTTAGCGCATGTAGCGGTAAAAATGGCAATGATAGCAAGACTCGTATAATCAAGGATGGAGCAGGTCGTGAGGTTAAGGTTCCGAATAAGGTAAAGCGTGTTGTTTGCGTTGGCGTCGGATCCCTCAGATACACTTCATATATGGATGCTGCAGATCTTGTTGTCGGAGTAGAGGATTATGAGAAGAAAGATAAGACTACGGCATTACCTTATAATTATGTCAATCATTCAAAGTTTGAAAAGCTGCCTGTAACGGGTACGAACGGAATTCCAAACACGGAGGCTATAGTTAAGGCAAATCCTCAGGTGATTGTTCTTAGTTCCTTCGCATCAGTTAACGCCGATGAACTATCTGAGAAAACCGGGATTCCGGTTGTAGTGATACCGGGAAGTGATACTACTCTTGATAAAAAAGCATATAAGACAATAGAAATTATGGGTAAGCTCTATGGAAAAGAGGACAGAGCCAATGAATTAAAGGAATACTTCGACGACGTTAAGAAGGACCTGAAGGATAGAACGAAGGGAATAAAAAACAAAAATAAACCGCTTGTTTACGTCGGAGGTGTGTCCTTTAAAGGTCATCACGGATTTGAAGGGACCGAAGCTCTCTACGGACCATTAGAGTTGATAAGAGCAAATAACCTTGCAAATACAACCGGGCAAAAGGGTGCATTTAATATGGACATTGAAAAAGTTGTGGCAGCAGATCCTGACATAATATTCTTGGATTTTAACGGAATACAGATTATTAAACAGCAGTACAGGCAGAATAAGGGGCTATATGATAGTTTAAAGGCGGTAAAGAAAGGCAAGATATTCTCTCAGATTTCATTCCGTTACTGTGCTACTAATCTGGAGACATCAATAGCCGACTCTTACTATGCCGGATGTAAAGTATTCCCTAAGGAGTTTAAGGGCGTAGACTATGAGAAGAAGGCGAGAGAAGCTTTCAAAAAACTGTTAGGCAAGGATATCTACGATGATATGAAGGAGGAAGGATATGAATTCCGTTCTCTCAAGCTTGGAGAATAATTGCTCATCAACCTCTTATAACAGCAAGAAGAACTATTCGATCGGATTTCTTATAATTCTGGGAACAATTCTGATAATATTCGTATTTGTTTCTCTTAGGATTGGTCTTTATGACACTTCGGCTACTGAAATCCTGAAGGGGATTGTAGGAATATCAGATGACAACAGAATTAATCTCATTGTAAGAAATAATAGACTTCCAAGAATATGTACGGCACTTGTTTCCGGTGCAGGGCTCGGGCTTGTTGGCTGCATTCTTCAGGCAGTCCTGCACAATCCGCTTGCATCTCCTTCAACTCTCGGCGTATCACAAGGAGCGACCTTTGGAGCTGCTGTTGCTATTGTAGTTGTTGGATTAGGTAACCACTCGATCATCGGGATAACCCTGCTTTCTTTCACCGGATCAGTTGCAGTTGCAGCTTTGATACTTGTGCTATCGAGATTTAGACAAATCTCTGCTGAGGGAATTGTGCTTGCCGGTGTGGCTATAAGTGCGATGCTGACAGGGGCAACGACTCTTATACAGTATTTTGCAAATGACATTGAGTTAGCAACAATAGTTTTCTGGACATTTGGAGATCTTGGAAATACAACATGGTCAGATATTAGAAAAATAATGGTGATAGTATTATTATTGATTTTATTCAGCGTACTGCACCGCTGGGATTATAATGCATTATTAAGTGGCGAAGAAACTGCAATAAGCTTGGGTATCAATGTCAAAAGACTGACTTTAACCAGTATGATTATCTGTTGTCTAACGAGCTCTGTAATTGTATCAAATATAGGACTTGTAAATTTTATCGGCTTGATAGCACCACATATTGTGAGACTTGCAGTTGGAAACAATTATATTTATCTGATTCCGGGATCCACTATTGCAGGATCGTTAATTTTACTGTTAAGTGATCTCTTTGCAAGAATAGCTATCTCGCCGATAATATTGCCAATTGGTGCAATTACATCCTTCCTTGGAGGTCCGTTATTCCTCTTTCTGTTACTCAAAAGGGGGAGACGAAGATGCTGAAAATAGACAATCTGTACTTTCATTACAAATGTGGAAGGGAGATTTTGCATGATGTCGGATTTTCGGTTAATCCCGGGCAATTCAAGGCAATTCTGGGGAATAACGGTGTTGGTAAAAGTACCTTGCTCAAATGTCTTAATCATATTCTCAGACCTGAGAAAGGTTCAGTCCAATTACATGATGAAAATATTTTAGAGATGTGCAATCGTGATGTTGCAAGACGCATTGCCTTCGTGTCACAAAGTGTTCCAAGTACGGAGGTTACGGTTCATGATTTTGTGATGCTGGGAAGAAGACCATATATGAAATGGAGCTTTACAGAGGAAGATCATAATATCATTCATTCGGCTATGAACAGGCTCGGGATAGAACACTTGAAGGGATGCTTTATTTCGGAGTTATCCGGAGGAGAACGCCAGAAGGTTATGTTGGCGAGAGCCCTTTCGCAGCAGCCCGAGGTGCTTCTGCTTGACGAACCGACCAGCTCTCTTGATCTTGCCAACCAACATCACGTTCTAAAGCTTGTCAGAGAGCTCTGTGATAAGGACAGCTTCGCCGCAGTTATTGTCATTCACGATATTAACCTGGCGCTAAGATATTGTGATTCTTTTCTGTTGCTCAAAGACGGAGAAGTATATGCTGATGGCGGAATTGAAGTACTTAACGCAGATCACCTAAAAGCTGTGTATGGAATCGACGCGGAAATAGTCGAGGTAAGAGGTCACAAAATTATATTGATGGACTAGATTTATAGGAGATAAATCAAACGGATTTATAAGGAATGTTGTATAATACAAGATTTTGTTGACAAGGAGGTTGACATGAAAACATGGGAAGACTGTGTAGCCTTTCATGGGCATGAATGTGGGGGCTTGACGATAGGATACAAAGCATCACTTTACGCGATCGAATTACTGGATATTAAATTCTCCGAGGATGAAGAATTAGTGTGTATTTCAGAGAACGATGCCTGCGGAGTAGATGCTATTCAGACGATGCTCGGGTGCAGCATCGGAAAAGGAAATCTGCTTTTTCACATGAGAGGAAAGCAAGCTTTCTCCTTTTACAATAGGACAAGCAATAGAGCTATAAGGTTGGTACTAAAGGATAAACCGGAGGGAATGACTAGAGCTGAATCGTTTGAATATTATCAGCGATCCGAACCTCGTGATATGTTTGATGTTAAGAAACCTCACATCGCTGTTCCTGATTGTGCAAAAATCTTTGAGTCGTATACATGCGAGTGCTGCGGAGAAGTAACGGGGGCAAATTGGATAAGGCTCGAAGGCGGCAAGAAGCTATGCTTGGATTGCTGCGACAAATACAATAGATTTGATGTGTGAGTGAACTGCGTTCGGAGATCAACCTGCCTTTTGCTAATCAGGCGATGGCAGGTGTTTTTAATGAATTAACTGTTAATATTCCTTGCTACTATCAACCATGTGCATTACAATAAGGTCGTGTGATTAACTAAGATAGGAGCAATAAATGAATTACAAAGTCAAGAGTATATCTGGACGAGCTGTCCGGATACGGAAGTGTACTTGGCCTGGACAGCATGCGGGAACTACTCCATAGGTTGGGTGATCCACAGGACGAGCTAAGGTTTATACACGTCGCGGGCACCAACGGTAAGGGATCGCTTCTCTCGTATCTATCCAACATTCTAATTCAAGCAGGATACACCACGGGGAGCTACTATTCTCCGTGGCTTTTTGAGTATGGCGAACAATTTCAGGTGAATGGTCACCATATCGGCGAAAAGGAACTGGCAAGGTGTACAACCGAGCTTGCAGCTGAGATTAGACATATGGAGGAAGATGGACTCAGATCTCCAACGTTGTTCGAGGTAGAGACAGCGTTAGCTATGCTGTATTTTAGAGCATCCAAATGTGATTATGTGGTACTTGAAACCGGACTCGGCGGCCGCGAAGACGCTACGAATGTTGTAACCACGACGGTGATTGAGGTAATCACGCCAATATCGATGGATCATATGGCAATCCTGGGTGATACAATCGCAGAGATTGCTGTCGAAAAGGCCGGAATAATCAAGCCTAACACTATTGTTGTCAGCGCCAAGCAGCACATAGATGCCGAGAAGGTGTTATCTGAACGATGCAAGTCTTTAGGCTGTGAGCTTAGGACGGTTGCGGACACTGAAATCAAAGTGTGCTCGTTAGGGCTAAGAGATCAGAGCTTTGAATACAGAGACTGGCATGATGTGCATATTTCACTGGCCGGTACGTATCAGTTTAAGAATGCGTCCCTTGCTATTATGGCTACTGAGGCGCTAAGAGACAAAGGCTGCGATATATCGGATCAGGCGGTATATGCCGGATTAAAAGCCGCTCGCTGGGTAGGGAGATTTACGCAAATTGCAGAGGCCCCTGCAGTGATAATAGATGGAGCTCATAATGATGGAGCTGCGATAGCGCTGGAGGATTCCGTACAGCAATATTTTGGAGATAAAAAAGTAATACTGGTTATTGGAATATTTAAGGACAAGGAATATGAGAGTGTGCTTGCACATCTGGTGCCACTTGCCAAGCAGGTTATAACAGTTGAAACGCCTAACAGCGACCGGGCATTACCGGCAGATGTGCTAATGGAGAAAGCGTTTCGGTATTCGGAACATGTCGAGGCGGCGGAAAGTATTTGCAAGGGCATGGAGGCCGCGCACAGCTATGCGTTACAGGATGATGTAATCCTGGTGTGCGGATCGCTGTCGTTCCTTGGCGATGTGAAGCAGTTTGTAGATAGAAGGAGAAATAATGGATAAAGACAAGATTATTGAAGGCGTCAAGCTCATACTCGAAGGGATTGGCGAAGATCCGGTCAGAGAGGGATTAATCGAGACCCCTGAACGAGTCGCAAAGATGTATGAAGAGCTGGTGTGTGGGTATAACGATTCAGCCGGTACACATCTTGAAAAACGCTTTGCCGTTGAAAATAACGATATTGTGATGGAAAAGGACATAGAGTTCTATTCGCTGTGTGAGCACCACATTCTACCGTTTTATGGACGCGCTGCAATCGCATATATTCCGAACGGAGAGGTTATCGGGCTCAGCAAGATGTCCAGAACGGTCGAGGTATTTGCCAAGAGACTGCAACTGCAGGAGCGACTGACGGCGCAGATTGCAGATGCTTTTATGAATGAGCTGAAGCCAAAGGGTGTGATGGTTCTCATTGAAGCAGAGCACATGTGTATGACTATGCGCGGCATCAAGAAGCCGGGAACCAAGACGGTAACATCAATAGCTCGAGGTGCATTTGACGGCAATGAGCAGCTACAGAACAAATTCTTTAGGATGCTGGAGAGAAGATAGCTATGGCATATAGCACAGATTTCATAGAACCATATATGGATGTGACAGCTCCAAATGAGGAGCACGATGCAGCTCCATGTATACCGGAGAGTATGGCGAGACTTGAAGCAATCTATCGTGATGAGATGTGGCTCAGCTGCATGGCCGAGATAGAAGCTGCAGAGGATGAGCGCAGGTACTGCAAACACGATATATCTCATTTGATGGATGTTGCTCGCATCGCATACATATACTCTCTGGAAGAGGACTTAAAGCTGGCCAGGGATGTGATTTACGCTGCCGCTCTGCTGCATGATATTGGCAGGAGCGCCGAGTATCGCTCGGGGGTATCTCACGATGAGGCGGGAGCGATAGCTGCCGCTGAGATACTAAGCAGGTCACATTTCACGGAGAATGAGCGTGCAGCTATTATAAATTCAATTCGCAATCACCGCGGCAGCAATTGCGTTTCGGAGGATTCGTCAAATGCTTTGCAGGTGATCATAAAGAGAGCAGACAAACAGTCAAGGCTTTGCTTTGCCTGTGAAGCCTCGGAAACCTGCAACTGGTCGGAGGAAAAGAAGAATCACAGCATCGAATATTGATACACCTTGATAAACTGTTAAGGTTGTTGCGATACAGATAAATGTGCTCTCGGTATAAATGGTAAGTATCCGTAATACAGATATGGCACTTGAACAATTTCATAAAGTTAAGAATGGTTGAGGATTAATAAGAATGGTTGAGGAATAAAATGAGAATCGGCAATAAGAATTTTGACCTTGAAAATGACTGCTACATCATGGGAATACTTAATTTCACCCCTGATTCATTCTCGGATGGCGGCAGATGGAATGACATGGATAGCGCACTGCATCATATAGCCGAGATGATTCGTGACGGAGCGGCTATAATTGACATAGGAGGAGAGTCAACCAGGCCGGGACATATCCGGATAACTGAAGATGAGGAAATTGCAAGGATTATTCCCGTTATTGAGGCTGTGAAGGAACGCTTTGACATCCCTGTTTCCATCGATAGCTACAAGGGCTCCGTTGTAGAAGCTGCGCTTGCTGCGGGTGCAGATATGGTTAACGATATCTGGGGCTTCAAATATGATGAGACAGTTGCAGCTGCAACCGCCAAGTATGAGGTGCCGGTTTGTCTTATGCACAATAGAGATGATAAGGTGTATGGGGATTTTGTATCAGAGTGGTTGGATGATATGAGTGGTTGTATTGAAATCGCTAAATCGCATGGGGTCAGCGTGAACAGAATCATTATGGATCCCGGATTTGGCTTCGGCAAGCTGCCGGAGCACAACCTGATGGCTATGCACCATCTGGATAGGATGCAGGAGCTTGGGATGCCGGTGCTGCTGGGCACTTCGAGAAAGTCGACGCTTGGACTCATACTGGATTTGCCGGTGGACCAGCGCGTAGAGGCTACTGTGGCAACTACGGTATACGGTGTCGCGCAAGGGGCATCGATATTTAGAGTTCACGATGTCAAGGAGAACTACCGTGCGATGAAGACTATGCAGGCTATCCTGCGTGAGCACATATAGTATGTAGTGATGCGGCGCTTTCAAATCTATTGCCGTGTCAGATGAATGTACCCGAGGAGATGTGAGAGATGTACGATGAGATAAGAATAACCGATCTGGAGGTATTCGCTAATCACGGAGTGTTCCCGGAGGAGAATACTCTGGGGCAAAAGTTTGTATTTACGATAAAATTGTATACGGATACCAAGCTTGCCGGCAAGACTGATGAATTAGAGAACTCCATTAATTACGGTGACGTAGCAACCTTTGTAACTGAATTTGCCAAGGAACACACAGTAAAGCTGCTCGAATCGGCGGCGGAACAGCTTGCTGAGGCGTTGCTCCTGAGATATGCGCGGGTCAAGGGAGTATCTGTTGAAATCAAGAAGCCTTGGGCGCCGATTGGGTTGCCGCTGCGAGACGCATCAGTCAAGATTGAACGCTTCTGGCACAAATCGTACGTGGCAATTGGATCAAATATGGGAGATAAACTTGGGTATCTGGATTTCGGAGTTAAACGCATAGATGAGATCAAGGGCTGCAGAGTTAAGCGTGTTTCGTCCTATATCGAAACTGTACCTTACGGAGGAGTTGAGCAGGACAATTTCCTTAACGGCGCACTGCTGGTTGAGACGCTGCTAACACCGGATGAACTCCTAGCTGAGCTCCGGAGAATAGAGATAGAAGCGCATAGAGAGCGCAATATCCACTGGGGTCCTAGAACTCTTGATCTGGACATTATCCTCTATGATGATGAAGTCGTGGAATCCGATAATCTAATTGTTCCTCATATAGAGATGCATAAGAGAGATTTCGTGCTTAGACCATTGGCGGAAATCGCACCATATGCTAAGCATCCAATTCTGGGGCAGACAGTACAGCAGCTGCTTGATAAATTAGAAAAGTAATTGTAACGTTTTCTTATTATCTGAGTCATATATGTAGAAACAGCTGTTAAGAAAAGGGGTAACAATGGATTTAGAACATATATATCACGAATATTTTAGTTCAGTCTATCGTTACATCTTCTCTATGTGCAGGGATTCGCACATAGCTGAGGAGATTACACAGGAGACTTTCTTTAGGGCGGTAAAGTCTATCGATTCGTACCGCGGTGAATCGAGTATGAGAGTTTGGCTGTGTCAAATCGCCAAGAACTTATATTTTACATATCTTAAAAAAGAGCGACATACTGTTGATATCGATAAATTGGATGAGGAACAACTGATAGATGACGGCGTAGAAGCTACCATACTCAGTAATGAACAAACTCATGAGCTCAGATACGCAATCCACAATCTTGATGAACCGTACAAAGAAGTGTTTATGCTCAGAGTGTATGCTGAAATGCATTTTAGAGATATCGGGACACTGTTCGGAAAGTCGGATAGCTGGGCACGCGTGACCTATCATCGTAGTCGCCTTAAGATAATAGATGATTTGGAGGATAAGGGATGAAGATAAGCTGTGACGTGGCAAGGGATTTGATGCCTTTGTATGTTGATGACATTCTTTCAGAGGATAGTGTGGCCCTTGTATTGGATCATACTCGAGAGTGCGATAGTTGTCGCACCGAGCTGGAACGGTTAGCGGGAGCCCAGTTATCGGACAGTGTAGCCGAGACCATTGATGAGGACATAAGTTTATATGATTCATTAAGGAAGATTAGGCGACGTATGAGCCTTAGACAGCAGCTTACTGTATTAATTACTGTAGCCGTGATAGTGATCATAGGGGCGACTGGTTGGTATTTTTATGATCAGTATGAATTGTATCTTCCTTATGATAAAGCAGAAATTACGTATAGGGATGATATGCTTTATTCCGGCAGTACTGGTTCATCGCATGAGCGGATACTATCGTCTGATCTTAAAACTATGATTGTTGTAATTTCTACAACTCATAGAAGTGCGCATGATTATAAGAAGATGCGTTATGAAAGCGTGCTGTGGAATGGCCCGAAACGTGAGACAACATACTATGATACGGATGACAAGGAACTGGTTGCTAATATTGATAAAGTATATTATATTTCGGAGAGCGGTTGGAAAGATTTCGAGAAGACGGATGATTTACTTAAATTGGGAATACCCACAGAAAAATTACAGCTAGACAAATACGATAAGAGATTTGAAAAAATTAAGAATTCTTCCAAGCTGATATGGACAAAGTCAGACGGTTTTGTGGGGAAGTAGCTATTAGCGAAGCGGCAGATGCATCCGCATCTGCCGTATTTTTGTACGGCTAAACATAACAAATCAGTTATGTAGCTTATGATTATAAAACGATTATACAAAACAAAATCTCTAATGTAATATTTAGTTGAAAATACTGTCTTGTTTTTAACAAGAGCTTTCTTATGGATGATTTTAATTGATTGTGGGGGATTGCGTATGAAAATTTTAGGTATTTCGCTAGGGACAAAAAACGGCAACAACGATACCATGTGCCGCGTTGCACTTGAACAGGCTAAGGCGATGGGATGCGATATCGAGTTTATCCATCTATTCGACTGGGATATCAAACCGTGTACAGGGTGTGTTGCATGTTCTAGAGCTCTTGTAATGGGTAAGGGAATGGTATGTTCGCAGAAGGATGATTTCGCTGCACTATATGATAAGATGACAGATTCTGACGGAATACTCATCGTTGACCCAATCTTTGAGTCCGGTGGTACAGGTATGTTTCACAACCTCATGGACAGAATGGGTCCCGGACACGACACAGGTATGATGCTCGGGTGCCAGGAAAAGCTGATGGAGGCCGGCAAGGAGCCACTGCCGATGAAGTATTTCAAGCAGAGAGCAATCTCTTTTGTAGGAATCGGAGGTTCAGACTGGGCTGTACGCACAGAGACTGACCACGCAATGCTCGCAATGAGCCCTGGCTGGAAGGTTGTAGATAACGACTATTTCTCGTGGTCAAAGGACGTTATCGTTCAGGACGACAAGGTTGCTCGTATCAGGGAGATTGGTAAGAATCTAGTAGAGGCTGCTAAGGACATCGCTGACAGAAACCTCATGATTATGGAGCCTGACAACGATAAGCTCGATTACTTCAAGGGCCCTAAGGGCGCATGTCCGCACTGTCACGGCAATAACTTCTACATTCACCCGGGAACTAATGAAGCCGAGTGTGAGCTCTGCGGTCTTAAAGGAGAGCTGGTTATGGAAGGCGGAACTCTTAGACTCAAGTTCGACCCTGCAACTCTTCATCATGCTCATGACCTGCTGTCCGGTAAGGCGTTGCACGGCAAGGACATATTCGAGAATGAAGGCCTTCTCATGAACCTCTTCAAGGATGAGAAGTTTAAGGAGCGCAAGGCACATTACACAGCAGTATGTGAGCCAACTCCATCTCCATCCAAGTAGGACGGCAATTGGTCAACGCCGGTAATACGATATATAGATAATAGGCTGCTCTCAGTGCGCAGCTTATTTTTTTACAAATTCTTACTCGCGTGTACAGGCAATGTTCTCGCGAGCAAGCTCGTATGCACTGCCACGCCGTCATTATGGACAACAAGGTATTCTAAATATTATGGAAAGCTCAAATTAAAATGCAATTATATTGCGTGCATTTTAATGGCAAGTGGATATAATACGTGGTATAATGCATGAAATGGACGATACTATTAAATTATGGATGTAGGAGGGTACTGACATGCTAGACAAGAAAGTAGCAGAGCTAATTAATAATCAGATCAACAAAGAGTTTTATTCCGCATATCTGTATCTCGACTTCGCTAACTTCTACAATGATGCAGGCCTGGACGGATTCGCAAACTATTTCGATGTGCAGGCTCAGGAGGAGCGTGACCATGCGATGCTGATGAGAACATACCTCTTCAACAACGGTGAAAAGGTAACTCTATCCGAGATTGATAAGCCGGATATGGAATGCAAGGAGATCGATGACGCACTAAATTTCAGTCTCAAGCACGAGCAGTATGTGACAAGTCTCATCAACAAGATTTACAAGGCTGCCAACGAGGTAGACGACTATCGCACTATGCAGTTCTTTGACTGGTTCGTCAAGGAGCAGGGAGAAGAAGAAAAGTCTGCTGATGATCTGCTTAAAAAGTTTGAGTTGTATGGAAGAGATCCTAAGGGACTTTATGCGCTCAATCAGGAGCTGTTGGCGAGAGCTTATGCTGCACCGTCGCTAGTTCTATAAGGCGCGTGTTCTGTAGTCGGATTGAGATATACCATGTCAATCCGATATACCAACAGTTATTAAGAGCCGGGTTTAACCTTGCTCTTTTTTATAAAATTTTGTATCAACTAAGCCGTACTTTTAAGCCGTACCTCGCATTGACAAAGAGCTCCGTCTGCTACTGACGCAGCTCGTATTTTATGTTATATTAATATTGTTTTGTCGGAATGGTATGCGTAAAGCATGCAGCTTTATTACCGAAAAATACGTATTTTTAATATTTATTAATAGTTTATAAGAACAATTACTAAAGGAGCGTCACATGAGTTCATTAAAATTCAAATTGCCGGGTATTGCAGCTTGCTTTATTATCGCACTGCCGGCATGGTTCCTTGGGAAGCTCGTTCCGGTTGTCGGAGGACCGGTATTTTCCATTGTTTTAGGTATGATTATCACACTGGTGTGGGTGAATAAGGGCATATGTAGCGAAGGGATAAAATTCACATCCAAATATATACTTCAGATGGCTGTAGTTCTCCTTGGCTTTGGTCTCAATCTTAATGTAATTCTCAAGACCGGAGCTCAGTCGCTCCCAATAATCATCTGCACGATTTCCACGTCACTTATTCTCGCGTACATCATACATAAGGTGATGAAGGTCGACGCCAATTCTGCTACGCTTGTCGGCGTGGGGTCATCAATATGCGGTGGGTCTGCTATCGCAGCTACAGCTCCGGTAATTGATGCTTCGGATGACGAGGTTGCGCAGGCGATTTCCGTAATATTCTTTTTCAACGTCATTGCGGCGCTCGTGTTCCCGATATTCGGTCACTTACTCGGGATGAGCACGACGAGTGGAGAAGCCTTTGGAATATTTGCAGGAACTGCTGTAAATGATACATCGTCTGTAACTGCGGCTGCTTCGACATGGGACAGCATGTGGCATCTCGGATCTCAGGCTCTTGACAAAGCGGTGACGGTTAAGCTGACGAGGACTCTGGCAATCATCCCTATAACGTTGGTGCTGGCAATTTTCTCGGCCAAAAAGAAGAGTGAGGTGAGCGCTGATGCAACCGATACAAATTCATTCAGCCTTAAGCGAGCTTTCCCGATGTTCATCTTGTATTTTATAATTGCATCGATAATAACAACTGTATGCGTATCAATAGGAATTAACGCTGAGGCATTTGAACCGCTCAAGACTCTGAGCAAGTTCCTGATAGTAATGGCAATGGGCGCTATCGGTTTGAACAGCAATATAGTGAAGCTAATCAAGACCGGAGGGAAGCCTCTGGTACTTGGAGCAGTGTGCTGGGTGGGAATCACGATTGTCAGCCTGATAATGCAGCGCATGATGGGGTTGTGGTAGAGTTGCGAGAGCGTGATAAAGTGAGTGCCGAATGTGTGCTACGTTGCAAATCAAGAATTTTGGCGAATTTATGTAACCTGAAATCTGAGTAGAGAAATAATCTCCCTGGATTTCAGGTTTTTTATAAAAACGAACAATAGTCTTTAGAATCAATTAAAAAGTTAGAGAAAACTAACAATAATACATTTTCTTAGAAGGTTATGTTGATTATCATCATATTTTATGTGGATATTTCCAATACATAATGATACAATCAGCTTGAGTTAGTATAGTCTAACTATCTAGATTTACTAGCTTGCAGTATTATTTAACACGCTTTTACATTGCATGTATTTATTCATTAAGGAGGAATAGGTAGATGAAAAAAACATGGCCGAAGAAATTACTGACCGCGGCTCTGACATCGAGCATGATGGTCAGCATGTGTGCCGTCAATTTGTTTGCGGTGACTGGCGACCAGGTTGCCAAGGATAAGGTTTATGTAGGAACCGGTTCTGTTGAGGCGGATCCTAATTCTGTGTGGTCCGGATACGATATCACCTTGCAGATGGAGGTTAAGGGCGGTGTCATCAAGTCTGTTACCTGCACACCTGCAGCCAACATGGATAAAATGAACAAAGGATATGTCGATTTGACAAGGATGCAGCTGGCCTCGCTTATTGGTAAGCCGGCTACGGCTAAGTCTGTCAATGAGTTAGTCGACACTAACACAGGCGCAACGTATTCACTAAAGAGTGCGAAGAAAATTGCAGCCAAGATAATGCAGAATGCAGAAGCTGCAGATGCATCCGGTTCTAATCCCGGCACAAATCCGGGAACAGACCCCGGAGGCTCTACTAATCCGGGCGGCAACACAGGAACTACAACACCCAGCTTAGATGGTATCGGTGACAATGATTATATCTATGGCAAGCTGGATGTACCATATGCAGATTTCTACTACGGCGAGCTTAAAGAACTGCATAGTGGTACTCAGACGATGGATTTAAGCGCTGCTGACAAGGCATCAGGAATGAGAGGCGCAGGGCGGTACGACGCCGTGACGAGTGCTACCAAGAACAAGGCCAAGAGATTTCCGACAACGTATTATGAGGAAACATCTAAAACAGTTGAGATTCTAGGAATCAAGGACACTTCTGTAGCCATCAGAAAGGGTCTGTATCTGGAAGCCATGAAAGCTATCAAGGATGGTAAGACATCCAATAATCCATTACTTGAGATGGTCAAGAAGTTTAGACTTAATGAGAATCCAGGGCAGGCTACTCCTGAGTACAAGATTCTAAACGGGGATGGCACTCTCAATGCTACAACTACACAGAAAATATTGGATCAAGCTGCTAAGGCAGAGGTTGAGACTGGCAGCCCTTGGGGTAACTATCTTGTGAATGTACAGTCTGAGAAGATTCCTAGCTCCGACGATATTGAGGGTATCATCGTCAAGACTAGCGATGGGAAACAGTACGGAATGGAACATCTTGAAAACATTTGGCTTCGTGCAAATGAGTTTTCATTTGCTGTAAAGCCCGGTTTTGTCGAGCCTCACGGTAACACTGTTGATTACAAGCGTCACGAGGGTCTGCAGGGAGCAACCATCACTCAGATTCGTTATCTGATTAGAAATAAGGCTGACCTCGTTATTAACACAAACGTGCTCTGCAAGACTCTGTTGAGTGAAGGGCAGGGGGCAACCATCAATGATGAACAGTTCAAGGATGGAGTTGTTGTTAAGCCGGTACTCAAGACACCGGCTGGCAGCAATTATAAGCTTGTTTCTGTCAAAAAGGGTAGAACTACACTTGATAAGGACATAGATTATACTGTTGAGGGCAATAACATCGTCATTAAGGATACAGGTAAAACCGGCATAGGTCAGTATTCTGTAACCTACAGTGATGATAAATACGAGGATATCAATGCCTCCTTCATCCTTAGATCAAAGTATAAGGATGGAGAGGTTAAGCTCGTTGATAACAAGCTGACATTACCTGAAGGCCTATCCAGAGAAGCTTATGCTGATTCAATTGGAAGCATTCTCATTGATGGCAAGAGAGTAAGAGCTAATAATCTCATGAAGGATCTGTTTAACGAGGATGGTTCCGTTAACTTCGCTCTCAAGCTCAAGGGCAGGGATGGAAAGGAAACTCCGCTATTCACAAAGGGTGCAGCAGGAGTGTATACTATTGAACTCGTGTCGCGGGGGTATCCAAGTGTTAAGAGCATGGTGATCGCACCCGGAACAAAAGAAGTAACGGCATATGCTGCTGATTCTGAGCATGCAGTTAAAATGTCATTCCTCGGCTACAAATTAAATGGCTATAATCTAAATGGGTACGAATACGAAGCTTATGACATCTCGTATAGAGATGCTACTGATAATGCTGTTGAACCGGCAGCAGGACAGAAGGTCAAGGTGCGTATTGAGTTGCGCAAGGTAGAGCCTTCCAAGCTTGAGATTTTCCATGATAAGGGAAATAAGGTGCTCGAAAAGATCAAAGATTATAAGGTAATTGATGGCAAAAAGATTGAGTTTGAGACAGATAAATTCTCAACATTTATCTTTGCTAACAGAACAGGCAGCAGCGTAACGCCAAATAATGGAAATAATAGTGGCGGAACAGCAACTGTTGATTCCGGTAAATCAAATGTTAAAAAAACCAGGCTCATAAAGAGGTCCGGAATAGTAAGGACCGGAGATTCAAGCGCTATAATTGCTTATGCATTCAGCATGGCTGCAGCAGTGTTGCTTGTGATAGTGGTAGTTATCGCAAGGAGAAGAAAGAGCGTTAGATAACGCGTGGCAGTTTAATTCTCTCGCGAACTAATAACTGTAAAATAATATGATAGCCTAGGACTGCTTGCATGCAAGCGGATTCCTAGGCTATTATTTAAATCAAGATTGTTCACAGCTGATACCGATTGTCTGATAATATACGAATATATTGTCCGGTATTCTACTGACTAATAATCATACCGTTTGCGCATCAGAGCCAGTGTAATCATGGAGATGATAAATGCCGCTATCTCTGATAGGGTGTTTGACCACCAGATTCCTTCGATTCCAATCAAAATAGGCAGTAAAATTACAAACGACAGCTTGAATACAAACGTTCTCAGGAGCGATATTATTGCTGAAACCCAACCATTATTCAAGGCAGTAAAGAATGATGAGGCAAATATGTTGATCCCGACGATTATGAAGCACAGCGTGGTAATCCTCATAGCGTGTACTGTCAAAATTAAAAGTGAGGTGTCATAGCCCACAAAAAAGCTTGAAAGCGGTTTTGCCAAAAACTCTCCAATTGCGAGCATCACGGTACCGGTGATAAACAGAAGTTTAAAACTTTTTGACAAAATATTTCCTAGTTCATTCGTATTGCGTGCTCCGTAATGATAACCGATAACCGGGGAGCAGCCCATCGCATATCCTATAAAAATCGCTGCAAATATAAATTGAATGTACATGAGCACGCCGTATGCAGCTACTCCGTCAGAACCTATATATTTTAGAAGCTGCACATTGTAGAACATGCTGACAAAGGATGATGTAATGCTGGTAACCATTTCGGAGACTCCGTTACCGCAGGCTTTGGCAATTGGGCGAAGCTCCGGCTTGCATCGCTTTAGATTGAGTAAACTTGAATTAGGGCGTATAAAGTATACCAGCGGAATCATAGCTCCGATAAATTCACTGATTCCGGTTGCGTATGCGGCACCGGCAACTCCCATGTGAAATACGTAGATTAGAAGTGCGTCAAGAACGATGTTTGAAAGACCTGCAAACACCGTACACAAAAGACCGAGGTGAGGCTTTTCTGCAGCAATCAAAAAGTCTTGAAAACTGTTCTGTAGCATGAAGAATACGTTGAAATACATGCTTATTCGTCCATACGTAACGCAATCATTGATCATATCTGAATTTGCACCAAGAGCAATGCAGATTGGTTCCATAAAGATATATATAAATATGCAGATTATGATGCCGACGATAGCGGTTGCTGATATCATCATGTAGAAGTATTGTTCTGCGCGTTCTTGTCTCTGTTCTCCGAGCGTTTTCGCCACCAGTGCGGCGCCGCCGGTGCCAATCATGAAGCCTATGCCGCCGACAATCATCTCCACAGGCATAATAAGATTTATAGCCGCAAATGCTGTTTTCCCGACTATATTAGACACAAATAGACCGTCTACAACACCATATACAGACGTAAAAACCATCATTCCTATTGATGGAATGACAAATCTGAGAAGCCTAACATAGGTGAAATGATCTGATAATTGAATTTTATTTTTCTTTACCGTGTCCTTCATACTTTTATATTCTACATAAGAGCTGAAATTTGTAAATAATAATGTTGTATTTCAATAATTGTAACAGTAGCTGTAATTGTAAATGGCAGATACGGCTAAATTTTCTGTATTAAGGCGGACAGGCACTTCCATCAGGACATCAGTCTAGCTGATATATATGATGAAACAGGGATTATAATAACAGTTCCGATGGCGCTTATCATAATCGCAATTAGCTCCTGTGTGAAATCCTTCGAGTTAATAAGCGTACTCCATGAATAGAACTTTAGAAAGCTTATGCACATTATCATAAATTCCCCGGCAAATATAAAGAAGAGCGTGTTGACGTTAGAGCTTAATATTTTGCAGCCGATATTCATTCCTGCACCAAATAGCACAGCTCTACGTGAGTCCGGATTATGACGGGCAATCTCATAGACTCCTGAGCTTACTGCCATGGCCGTATCTATGAGTCCTCCAACAAGAATTACTACAAACACAGCGATTTCAACTAGAAGCATATTTATCCCAATGGCTCCGGAGTAACCGTTAGATTCGTGAATCTTGACATCTCCAATTGTACCGAATCCCTGTAGATGCGCATGCTTAATGATGAATACTATAAGTATTACAGAGATGGATAGAACCAAAATGACTGACATAAATGCGGATTTTGTTTTAATATTCCTGTCATTCTGGTAGAAGATAGTTACTGCAGTTATGAGCAATACTGCTATAATCGTTGAAATGGAAATATTGAAGCCTAAATAAATCAACTCAATCAACAGTGCGAAAATAGAAATGTTTATAGCAGTCGTCATTATGGCTTTAGCGGTTTTATTGCCCCCCGCAACAAGTGAGAGGAGTACAAATATTATGATAAGTATTTTAATCATGCTTTAGCTCCTTTCGCGCCACTAACGAAGTTACAAAGATAGAGACCAGTATGGCAACAACTATTGACAACATTCCGGAAAATGAGCGTGCTATATAAAAATAAGCGTCATGATTTATTACAGTCCTAAAGCTTATCTCATTTGACATGGAGATAAGGAAAATAGGCAGAGTTGATGCGATATTTGTGAGAAGGACTACACTTATCATTGTTCCGGTTATATCATCAGCAATCTCGTGTAAAGACTGCAGCAGACCTTTGAACTTCAGATTACGGGTTCGTTCAATCAGTTCTGTTGCAGCAGCTGTGACGGTTACAGATACGTCAATAACAGCACCGAGGCAGCCTATGATTACCTGGGCTAAAAAGAAGTGTCTGGCGTCAGTAACAGTAAACGGTTCCGGTAGAAAATGCAGAAAATCATAATCAATATCACTTCTCCATATCAGGAGCATGATGCAGAGAGATAGGAGCAAGGTGGTGAGTAGTGTGGACGCATATGATAGGAGCATGTGCTTGTTGAAGCCATCAGTAACCAGCAAAACGAAAAACGTGAAAATCAGCACGCTTAATATCGTCATGTAAAGGATGTCATGTCCATGGATGTTCATGAAAATAACAATGCCAAAAAGCGCAATATTCCCGATTATGCAAATAGAAGTAAAAACTCCCTGACGACCACCGATAGTGATTAGTGCTGCAATGAGCAATAAAAAAACACCAGCGACCCAGTAATCCCGTTTTACTCCTGTAATCCCTGAATAATCGTCATTAAGGAAGACGTAATCGTTGCGATAATATTTTTCATCATACGTCCTCGACTTGTCATATTTGTTTTTTAGATGGATAACCTTGCCTTTATTATGTCCATTTTCTATTCTTAATTCGAGTAATTGATTGTTATCCCTGTCAGTGACATCCGTTACTTTTGCAACAGCTGTTTTATACATGCTCGAATTGTTTAATATCAACATGAACAATATCGATACTGCTATCATGGATAATATAAATTTGACTAGATATTTTTTTTTCATATAATTCATATAAATTTTAATACGTAGTATTCGAATTCCTTGAAACCGAAGGATTTTTCCGCAACTGAGTGCCGGCAGCTCCGGTCTAAATATCCCGGTATGCTATATAGCACTTTACGGATATATATTCTAGCATAGGTGCAAGTCGACATATTGACAATAACATGATTTAAATAAAAACAATCTTGTTTCTGCAAGCAAAATTTCTTCAAAAAAACCACCCTTATGCAAAGCAATTTGATACAATGTGAGTGCTATGATTAGACACAACTATATTGATATAGGTGAGGGTAAACCGCTGATCCTGCTCCATGGCAATGGTGCGGACGGCAGCTACTTTATTCACCAGATTAATTATTTTTCATCAAAATATAGAGTGATAGCCGTAGATTCTCGTGGACACGGAAAAACTCCGCGTGGCGAAAAGCCGTTTACATTACTGCAATTTTCCGAGGATTTGCATGCATTCCTCGATGCGCATGCCATCAAGAGGGCTCACATACTCGGCTTTTCTGATGGAGCCAATGTAGCTATCAGGTTTGCCATCGACTATCCTGAGTATGTGGATAAACTGATTCTAAGTGGCGCTAATCTCAAGTACAGCTCGCTTAGAATTTCGGTTCGTATGGCAATTAGACTGCTTGAGAAGGCAAATTCGACCTTTAGTGGAGATAAGGATAATCAAACCAGGCGTTCGGAGCTGTTACAGCTGATGAAGGGTGAGCCGGTAACCGGCGTGGATGAGCTGGAGCGGATACAGGCGGAAACACTGGTCATAGCTGGGACGATGGATTTGATGTACGGCAGTCATACCAAGCTGATTGCTTCCAAAATTCCAAATTCCAGACTTGAGTTTGTAAAGGGAAATCATTCATTGGCACGCCGGAGCTATAAGGCTTTTAACGAAATTATAGACGATTTCTTGCAGGGGTAAAAACAACAGGGGACTCTTTCCTGGATAATTAGCCGGTATTTAGACTTGCGTGCTGTATGAAGCCGCATAAAAAGCATAAAACCGCCTATCCTTAATTCTATTCAATAAGGACAGGCGATCTTGACGTCACTGCACAAGTTAATTCAATTTGACGTCACTGCACAAGCTAGTCGAAGAAGAAATACAGTAGTACGATAGCTCCAAGCACAATTCTATACCAACCAAACACTTTGAAATCATGTTTCTTGATATAATTCATAAGGAATTTGATGATGAACATCGATACTACGAAGGCAACTATCATTCCCACTAGCAGGATTGCCGCCTCGCTAACGGTGAAGTTTAATCCATATTTGAGTAATTTGAGCAGGCTGGCTCCAAACATCACCGGAACCGCGAGAAAAAACGTGAACTGAGCTGCAGTCTTGCGGCTGACTCCAAGCATCAGGGCGCCTAGAATCGTCGATCCGGAGCGCGATGTGCCAGGAAAAACTGCTGATACGAGTTGAAATAGCCCGATGATGAAGGCCTGCTTATAGGAAAGGTCATCAATACTGTTAGTCTCCGGCTTAGAGTGCTTATTGCGGTTCTCTGCGATAATGAATAGAATTCCGATGAGTATGAGCATTATCGACACTATTTTGTAATTGTAGAAGTGCTCTTCGATCGCATCGTCCCACTTGAGACCGACTATTACTGCAGGAATACATGCCACAATAACCTTGAACCACATTGACCATACGTCCTTGCGAATATATTTCTTGGATTTGTCGCTGGTAAAAGGCCAAATGTCGTTCCAAAATGTTATTACGACGGCCATAATTGCTCCGAGTTGAATTACAACGAGGAACATGCTCATGAAGTCCGGATTGACGCGCATTGGCCAGATTTGATTGACAAGAATCATGTGGCCGGTGCTGGACACAGGCAGCCATTCGGTGATACCCTCAACAATACCTAAGAATACAGCTTGTAGAAATACAATCATATTTAACTCCTTTGCTAATACACCAACATATTATACCAAATAATGGTGGTATTACGCATTTGAAAAAGTTATTATTTATAGAAAATATTTGGAGGTAGTGGTATTTTTGAATTCATGAAACGCAGCGATAAAGCCCTCAAGCTTACGTCAACTACATGTAAGCCGCGAGATCGAGCATATTTGCTGCAATACGAGGAAGCGTTAACAGAGGAACCGCTTCAGAATTCGTCAAAAGTAAGTATAACAGCTCGGGATGGTTTAAAGCTTGTAGGCAGGTTATACCGCAAACGCGAGCATCCTAAGGCTATTGTCATCGCTGTACACGGGTTCCACAGCGGCGGTCTGAGGGACATGGGTCGATTTGCAGATATGTACTACAGAAACGACTTTGATTATTTGGTTATATCGCAGAGAAGTCATGAGGAATCAGAAGGGAATTATCTGACCTTTGGTGCAAAGGAATCTTTCGATTTAATCGATTGGATTCGCCAAATCAGAAAACTCTACCCGGTTACGATCCCGATAATATTGCACGGTGTGTCGATGGGCGCAGCTACGGTAATTTTAACTGTGGGAAATAGAGAGGTCCTAGATGGCAATAAAAACCCGTATAACATAAAGTGTTGCATTTCAGATAGTGCATATAGCGATATAATGGACCAAATTTCGTATTTGATAGGAGATACGCACTCTTTTATCAAAACTGCGTATATGGAGCTATTTAAGGCAAATATGAGGCTTAGAGGAGGTGCTAAGGCAAGCTCTGCATCTCCGATCTCTGTTGCTGGAAAAATATCCATACCGTTTATGTTTATTCACGGTAAAAAAGACAAATTTGTACCATATGCAAATTCTATTCGGATATATGAGGCGTGTAGCTCTACCGAGAAGGAAATACATCTGTTTGAAGGGGCAGGGCACGTGTGTTCATATGTTGTAAACAAGTCAAAATACGAGGAATTGTTCGCGTCCTTTGTCAAAAGTAAATTGGACGAATGTGAATAATATGATGAAAAAATCGGAACATGAATAAATCAAGGACCCTCCCGGCGGGAGGGTCCTTGAGACTTTGATCATACCGTTCATTATCTCGTTGCGAGATTTTTTACTTTCCGCCCCAGAATGATGTGAACTGTCCGTAAACGATCATTGCCATAAAGAGAGGTCCTATCCACTTAATGCAGAAGTTATAGAATCCTCTTGTCTTGAATATGCGCTCACCGCCATTCTCGATTTCATCATCGAGATAGTGAGGTACAAACCATCCAAGCAGGATAGCCATAATCAGACCGGTTAGCGGCATCAAGATACCTTCAGCGAGGCAATCCCATACACTCAATACATCCGCCTGTCCGAATAGGTGGAACCAGTTCATCTTAGGGTTTCCGCCGAGAGCATCAGCAGTTGTCAGGAAGTTACCAACAAAAGCTGCTAGAGCCATCACGACAGATACCTTAACTCTGCTTGCCGGCTTACCGGCCTTAACTCTCGAGTCAAGGATAGCGGAGATACCGGCCTCCATCATACCGATTGAGGAAGACAGAGCTGCGAAGAATACCAGTAGCCAGAATGCAAGCTGGAAGATCTTTCCTGCAGCACCCATAGACTGGAATACTGTTGTCATCGACACGAAGAGCAGTCCGGGACCGCCGCCTGGCTCGAGGCCAAATGCAAATACGGCCGGCATGATAGCCATACCTGCGAGGATAGCTACCAGGGAGTCACCTAATGTGATGATTGCAGCGTTCGACTCGAGGTTCTCTTTCTTACCTAGGTAAGAACCGTAAGCGATGATGCAGCCGGATGCTAGTGACAGTGAGAAGAACATCTGTCCACCGGCCAGGGATACTACATTGAAGAAACTCTTCTTCCACATCGATAGGTCAGGGTAGAAGAGGAACTTTAGGCCGGGAGTAGCTCCGGGAAGTGTGCAAGATCTGATTACAACTATAACAAGTAGTACAAATAGAGCTGGCATAGCAATCTTGCAGAACTTCTCAATACCGCCGGAAACTCCACCAAATACAATAATCATTGTAAGTATCAGGAAGCCTGCCATCCAAGCTACGGAGTTGCCAACGTTTCCTACCATTCCGCCAAACAGTGCCCCCGGGTCTCCGGTGTTAAGAACTGCGCTCTTGCTGAATAGTGCTGTAATTGATTGAAATAAGTACTTACTGATGTAACCACCGAAAGTACAGTAGAAGCAGATCAGGAACCAAGGTACGATTGTCTGAAGAATACCGTTGAACTTGAATCTGTGGTCAGCTTCTTTGTATGCCTCAATAGCAGCCTTCTGAGTCTTACGTCCAAGAGCAATCTCGGATAGCATCAGAGGATAACCTACTACGATAGCAAGAATAGTGTAAATAATAAGGAATGCGAATCCGCCGCCAAGTCCTAGTTTATAAGGGAAGGACCATAGGTTACCAAGACCTACAGCGGAACCGAGTGCAGCCATCAGAAATCCAAAATTGGAATTAAATTGGCCTTTGTTGTTTTCCTGTTCCATTTTTTCTACCTCCATACATAGAATAATCAAAGTCTTATTACAAGTACAATCTGATTATAAAAGCGACATTTTGTGTTGTCAATATGACTGCATCGTCACAAATTTGTCACCTTTTGTCACAATTTGTTCAACGCCTTGTATTTGAGCAGATACACGCGATTTGCCAAATAATAAACAAATGAAATTTTTTGACAATACTATCAAATGCGTTGGAGGAAAAATAAAATTTAGAATAGAATTCTTAAACGCAGCAGATAAAATTAGATGGAATTTTGATATAAACCCGGGCAGGTCCCGCATATTATGTGTGACCTGCCCGGGTTAGCTGTAACCATTGTTTAGAAAAATAAATCCACCTTGTGCGTGTACTAATATTTTTTATGCACCGGGGATAGTGGGACCGGATGGTGGCGTGCTAGGTGATGAGTTACCGGAATCTGTCGAAGATTGTTGCTCAGAATCTGATGTATCAGCTTCGGTTTCTCCAGTCGTCTGTCTTTGCGTCGTTGCCTCTCTTCTTACATAGCTGGAGCGGCCTTTTTCAGTGCCTTTTGTATAGTATTCGTTTCCTATCCTTATCACGTTATCAGGCGCTGCATTATATTTGCCTGTCTTGGCAGCCGGAATCTGGTTCATAATCTTGCCCCACAGTCTTGCAGCCATTTCGGACATAGAGGACAGCTTGATGTTGACATCGGTTCCAATCCAGAGGGAAGCCGCATATTTTGCTGTAAACCCATCGAACCAGATATCGTATTTATCGTTTGTTGTACCAGTTTTACCACCGGCTTGTGTGCCGCTTACAGCAGCAGGACCGGCGATTCCTTGAGTGATAACCGACTTTAGCATGTCCGTCATGATGAAGGCCACACCTTCGTCCAGAACTTTTGTCTTTTTGGACTTGCTCTTAAGCAGAACCTTCCCGTGTCTATCTGTAACCGTTGTGTATGCTATAGATGATTGTCTGACGCCACCGTTAGGGAATACCGCAAATGCTTGCGCCATCTCAAGAGGAATTACACCCTTTGTAAGGCCTCCGAGTGCAAGAGCAGCGGAGTTCATGTCACTCGTCGCACCTTCGGTAACGATCGTTGTAAGTCCAAACTTCTTGAGCAGATCAGCCGAATACTCGTTTCCGACCTGAAGCTGGATTTTGACGGCTACAGTATTGATGGACTGCTGGATACCTTTACGCATTGATACAGCACCGGAATATCTATTGTTAGAGTTCTTAGGCCATGTCTTACCGTTAAATGTCATTGGTTCGTCGACAATTGTCGATGAAGCCGTTAGGTAATCTCCATAGCCTCTAGTCCCTTGTTTATCGTGCTTGTAATCAACCATCGGCCATGTTTCACCTTTTTCGGCATATTCATAGCTCTTCTGAAGGGCTGCACCATATACAGATAGAGGCTTGATAGATGAGCCCGACTGTCTGGGGTTCAGCGCACGGTTATACAATCTGCTGCCGGATTGTCCGCGGCCGCCGACCATAGCCTTTATCTCACCGGTTCCTACGCCTACGATAACCATGGCAGCTTGAGGCTGTATAGTCTTCTCGTTGAGAGAGTAAGCATCAGGTTTAATAACCAGAGTGTTTCCGGATTTCACCATTGAATTGGGGAAGTCCTTGAAATAGCTCTTATCTATGACCAGATCATCGCTTGAATCCAGCTTCTTGTATTTGCTGGGAACATTTATATATCCGCCGGAGTAGATATATAACGTTCCTTTTTCCTGCACATATTGCTTCTTAAATTCTAAGCTGTAATTAACCTTGCCGCCGGTCTTGGTAGTATAAATGTTGAGTCTCTTACCTCTCTTGATTGTTGCTGAGCCATCCTTGCCAAACGACACTTCGTCTTTGCCAAGCGTAAAGTTTCCTTCAGAATTGAAGCTATCATTGTAATCGTAGAGAATTATATTTCCACTCGAACTGATGACATTTCCTGATGAATCCTTGCGTATGCTGACCAGGGAAGGGAAGTTAGAGCTGTTCTTAAACTCCTCGACAGCAACCTTCTGTGCTGTCGAATCCATGGTTGAGTGAATCTGCAGACCACCGGTGTAAATCATTCGTTCAGCTTCCTGTGGTGAAATATCATATTTTTTCTGCAGGTCACGCGATACCTCATCAATTAAATATTCATTGAAGTAAGAGTTGACGCCCTTGTTGCTCTTTACAGATGGGTTGATAAAGTCGATAAGGTTCTTGTGATAAGCTGCCTTAAAATCCTTGTCTGTTATATATCCTTGGTCGTGCATAAGCTTGAGTGCTGTATCACGACGATTCTTGGACATATCATTTGCGATATAGGTATCAGGATTGCGCAGAATGATATTTGTATCGCCTTCTGTGACAGAGTCTTTGCCGGCAAGCTTCACAAGAGCGTATGTGTCCGGCGCCTGTGGCAGTGCTGCCAGCGCAGCACATTCCTCCAGTGACAAATCCTTAGGGTCTTTGGAGAAATAAGCGTGCGAAGCAGAGTATACTCCGTAGCTTCCAAAGCCCAAATAGATTGTGTTTAGATATGCCTCAACAATCTGCTCCTTGGATAGTGTGCGTTCAATCTGACTTGCATAGTACATCTCCAGAATTTTACGCTTAACACTTCGCTGGCTCTTAATTTTAGGCAGATATACGTTACGAGCGAGCTGCTGAGTGATTGTACTGGTTCCACTGATGTGACCGGAACCTGTAAATGATTGGACTACAGCTCCGGCCATTCTGGTCCAATTGAAACCGTGGTGCTTCCAGAAGGTCTTGTCTTCAAGCGCAACAAATGCATTTATCATGTTTTTGGGCATCTGCTTATATGAGATAAGCTGACGATCCTGATTGTAGAATACAGTATCTACTTTTTTGCCTTGATCGTCATAAACTACAGAGCTCTGCGCAACTGAATCATAGATGTTCTCAGGATCGATTTTTGGAGCAGTACTGATGATTATAAATGTATATAAAATCGCCAAAACAAACAAAATCACGAATAAACCTACGATGTCCTTCGCAATTTTGCCTTTGCTGACAACCTTAGGTGTATTTTTGATTTTCTTGCCGTTTACTATAACGTCAGCTCCCAGACTGGGGTTGTAGTAAGGATTATCCTTCAGGAACAGTCGATCCTTCAGTGGTTCACCATTCCCCCTTATTAAACCGGAAAGAGACGCACCGCTCTTCTTTTTAGAAGACTTTGATGCTGAACGCTTTATACCCTTGTTGTTCCTCTTATTCTTATTATTCTTATGGCCTTTCGAAGATTGGCTGCTGTCAGCTGTTCCATGCTCAACAGGAGCATTCGCGGAATCATCTTCATCAAGTGCTTCAAACTTGGATAGAAATTCATCTATCTCACGTTCGTTTTTAGAAATATTGTCTTTATCAGACTTCATAAGAAACCTCCAATCAGGAATTGTTTGTTGTCTTTGGTCACACCTACACATATCATAGTAGATTTTTACATTATATCACATAAATTATTTATGTGATTATTAATAGACGCTTAATTTATTTTGCTGATTCTATTTACCTGTAAAAGCGTTTCACCATTGCTCGGAGCGGAGCCATGAACAATGGTGAACGTTGATTTTATAAGGGTTTACACGAACCGTAGTGCTGTTCGCAGCATGGTCGAATTATTGTATATTTTTAAGTGCCAGATCGTGCCTATAGTTAGACGTGTGTCAGAAGTTGATCAGACCTGACTTAACATAAGAGTTTATATAATTGAGTATAGTATTGGTGACCTTGATGCCTGCATACTCATCGTCATCATCAAGATTGATGTGGGTGATATTGGCCTTGTCCTGAATACTGTTCAGGATAGAGGCCGTTGTAAATTTGTTGTCTGAGTCCACAGGAATAGCAATCGTCTTAGCCGCCTTGTCATTAGCGGTAGAATATATTTTGCTCAGATCGCTGGACAGTTTGTCGTTTTTGTTCTTAAATGAACCATATAGCTCTGATGTCGTCATGGTGAGGCCGGCAAGTGATGCGGCAGATGCATTTTCCTGCATAACTTGATCTCTATACGCTTCAGTTACACCGGTTGTATTCATTTTGAGATGGAGTGTATCGCCGTCGACATATAGTTCCTCGATTGTGTTTGTAGCGTAAACGTCACCTTTTGAATACTTAGCGGGGATTTTATCATCGTCACTAAATCTGTAATTGCTATTCTTAGCTATATAAAGAAAGGTGCTGAGGTCATTTATTGTCTGCGCTCCTATTGCAGTATCAGGCAGTTTGGCTTCGTCTGAAATTATTGAGTAAGTCATTTTGGCATCAGGAAAATACTTCTTATTGGCCTTTTTAAAGCTCTCGACCTGACCATCAAAATACTTCTTTGTATCCTCGAGGTTAAATGAATCTACAAGCATTGTAAATTCAATCGAATCCGGATACATATTACCGTTGTTTCCAACTTTTAGATCTGCAATCTGGTATGAAACAGATTTATTCTTGTACTTGGAGATTATTCCGTTTAGTACGTTGAACACATCTGGCTGCTGGGAGATGTAGGAGCTTGGACTATCAGTCTTGATGCCGGTAATTTTAATTTTTATACCTGTATTCTGAGTCCTGGGCTCAGTGCTGTACGGAATGGCAAGATTACTCATGCCGCTTGCGAATGAGGTATTTGACACATACAGCTTCTTGCCGCTGCTCACGTAGATAACGTTAGAGTTTGCAGGAATATATGACTTATTGATATTAAGTGCGCCAGAATGTTCATTCCTGTCATTATTAAGAAAGATAGCGATAACACTTCCACCTTTAGTATTTGAAGTTGATACTTCATGGATTGTGGAAAGGGTATCAGCATTCATAGCAGCCGTTTTGTAGTTATATTCGGCAACAACGACAGTTGCAGGAGCTGTAACATCAGTTGCTGTCTTGGTCACGATTATATTTCCGTTTTCATCGGTAATGTATATAACCTTGTCCTTAGTAGTTTCTTCCTCAATGAAGTGCTGCAGAGCCTTGTTGGATTTAAATCCTTTAGATTTATCAATCAGCGCTTCTCGAAAGCTTCTGTAGTTGCTCTTGTCGACTAGACGAGTTTTATTCATCTTATAATATGCGATGATACCGACGAATAATATAATTATTACCAGCACAATCGCAGTGGTTTTCGTGTTAGATTTATGCATTATCATCCTCTCAAAATTTGTTGTATGTATACATTTATGCGTTGCCTATTATACAGATAAACTGTGAAGATTTGAACAAGAAAAGGAACTGTTCTTGTATACAAAGCAGATATGCAAGGTGATTGGAGTTATTTTAGTCACGTGATGTCAAATGTTATAGAAATGTTTTAAGCAAATATTTACTTATATATTATATATAGAAATGAAGTAAAGTGAATCATAATATTAGTATGATAAACAGGCCGTCCGGGTCATGTTAATGATACAAAAAAGCCTTGCACGCAGTGCAACTATTATGTTATAATTCTCATCGCGTTACAAATGAACGCGACTATTTTATAAACAAGGAGGTGCGGCAAATGTCCAGAAAATGTGAAGTTTGCGGTAAGGGTCAGACTTCGGGAAACGCTGTTTCTCATTCTAACAGACATTCGAAGAGAAAGTGGAATGCTAATATTCAGTCTGTAAGGATTAGCGAGAACGGTACGGTCAGAAAGGCAAACGTTTGCACGAGTTGCCTGAGATCTGGCAAAGTAAACCGTGCCATTTAGTCAATATACCCGAGATTTGGTCTTAAACGGCTCGCCGTTTAAGACTTTTTTTATGAAAAACTGAGTAATCCAATCGCTAACGTATCAATATTAATATATAATCTCATGGTAACAAGTAATAAAGATGTGCGGCATTTTAAATGCGGGAAGCTTTACAAGCATTATAACGGAGGCGGAGATGGCTCTACTCACAAAGTCTGAATATGGATCAGTTAATATCGGTAAGCAAGTGCTTAGCAAGTTGATCCTGGATGAGATACTGAAATACAGTGATATCATATATCCATGCAGTCGTAATGGTAAGCAGCTAAAGCGAGGCTTTTTTTCAGGCATAAGCGATATGCTGCCCTCGGTTGATGTGCAGGAGACAGATGAAGGGATCAAGGTTGTCTTCTATATTATAGTCAAATTTGGGGAGAGCATTAACGATGTCGCTAATGCGGTGTTTGACAACATAGAACGTGATTTTGCGATATTGGCTCTCGATAAGCCAACAGAAATTAAAGCGAGCATAAAAGGGGTAATGTCTGACCGTTTGGTGAAACGTGATATAGAACTGGTCAGAACAAATGGATAGTTTATGAAATTAAGCGACAGCGTGACAAAAATTAAAGGCGTAGGTTCCAAAAAACAGCAAATTCTAGAGTCAATGGGGATTGTCGACGTATATGATCTGCTGGAGCACTACCCGTTTAGATATCAGAATAGGATAGAGCGCGTACCATTTATGGATGTTCAGGAGGATAAAGACGTTTTAATCGGCGGTTCTCTGGTAAATAAACGTTTACGTTCGATAGGTGGTGGACGCACTATGCTCGAGTGCTCTTTGAGAGACGAGAGCGGGGTATTCCATGCGATATTCTTTAATATGCCCTTTTTAGACAAAAATCTCAGACTCGGTGCTGAATATACGTTGTTCGGTAAGATGAAATGGCGAAATGGTGCCAAAACCATTGTCAATCCGGAGATGGCTCTAACCGGAAGTGCTCGAGACGTCCGAGGCATAGTTCCTTTATACAGACGTTCTGCCGGTATTACTTCTAATGAACTGACTAAGCTTATAAGAAGCGTCTGTGATGAACTCGATGAATCATGCGAATGGATCGGGCGTGAGCTCATAGAGCGCAATAAGCTGGTTGAGGAATCCTACGCATACAAAAATATACATTTTCCGGAAAATGCAGCTGCATACAACCGTTCTCGTTTTAGACTGATTTATGATAAGCTGCTGTCATTTCAGTATTCGATAATCCGTAACAGGATGCTCAGGGATAACGCTTATGGCGATTCTGCTATAGACACGGTTGATATGCACAGCTTTTATGAAAAGCTGCCTTTTGTTCTAACTGAAGGTCAACAGATCGCAATAAAAGATATAGAACAGGATTTGACAAGCCCGATATCTATGAATAGACTGGTTCAGGGAGACGTGGGTTGTGGTAAAACAGTAATCGCGGAAGCTGCAATATTTCGTGTTACTCGCGCAGGATGGCAGTCTGCATTTATGGCACCGACAGAAATATTGGCTAGACAGCACTTCAATAAGCTTAGCGAAGAGCTGGGGCATTACGGGATCAGAGTGGTGTTGCTGGTAAGCGGACTAAAGGCAGCTGAACGTAGAGATTTGATTGAGAAAATAGCGCATGGCGATGTCGACGTGGTTATCGGAACACATGCTCTTATACAGGATGATGTCGAATTTAAACGGCTCGGACTGGTTATAACTGACGAGCAACATAGGTTTGGTGTTAATCAGCGAAAGATTCTCGCCGGTAAGGCAGAGGCCGTAAATGTGCTTGTTATGTCGGCAACTCCAATCCCTAGAACGCTGGCAGCTACGGTATTTGGAGATATGGATTTTTCTGTTATCAAGAGCAAGCCTTCAAATAGAAAAGAAATTATCACCAGATACGTTACCGACAAATCGCGTGAACGGGCTTATACAGAGGTTTACAAGGAAATAAAACGCGGATATCGTGCTTATGTAGTTGCACCTGCTATTGATGAGAACGATGATAGTGATATAGCTTCCGTAACATCATTATATGAGGAGTTGCAAGGTAGGTTTAATGACGTTAACCTTGGTCTTATTCACGGCAGACTTGACAAGCTGGAGAAAGAACGCATTATGAATGAGTTTGCCATTGGTGAAATCGAGTTGCTTGTATCAACTGTAGTCATAGAGGTAGGGATTGATGTGCCTGAAGCTACGGTTATAGTGATTGAGAATTCAGAGCGCTTCGGCTTAGCCCAGCTGCATCAGCTCAGAGGCAGGGTCGGTAGAAGTGATAAACAATCTTATTGTTACCTGATATGCTATAGTGATTCGGAGAATGCCGTAAATCGCATGAATGCTATGGTCACCATGAGTGACGGGTTTGAGATAAGTGAAGAAGACTATAGGCTGAGAGGCGCCGGAGATCTGATGGGAACAATGCAGCATGGGTATTCCGGAAATAGCTTTTATGATCTGTTTGGCTACGAGAGGATACTTAAGCTTGCGACTAATGACGCGGAGGAGATAGCAACTGCATCAGATAGAGAAGATAAGAGCACGGTTGATATATCTCAGCTTAAATTTAGGTCAGCAAAAGCGGTATTACAAGATAACAGCAATATAATATAGAAGGAATTACCTGCTCGGGTAGTTTTGCTCGCGGTACTAAACTGCCGAGAAGCGAGTATGAGGTACATTAATGATGAGGATAAATTCAGGAGAATATAAATATAGAAGTATAGAGGTTCCCGAGAACGCGAGACCGACTACGGAGAAGGTTCGTGAAGCCGTTTTCAGCATTCTCATTGGCAAAGTGGAAGGAGCGCTGGTTCTGGACTTATTTGCCGGCTCGGGTTCGCTTGGTCTCGAGGCGCTTTCCCGCGGTGCAAAGCACTGTGTATTCAACGAAGGAGATAGAAAAAATTATAAAATCCTCCAGGAAAACATCAAAAATTGCAAAGCGCAAGAAAAATCTTCAACTTTTAATAATAATTTTAGAAAGTCTCTAACGCTTGCAAATAAGGAGTTTGACCTCATCTTCGTAGATCCTCCTTACCGTGCAGGATATTATGGTGAAGTATTTGAACTCGTTGATGGTTACGGGCTTTTGACGCGCGACGGTGTGATTATCGTCGAACATCTTGACGATAATCCTTTACCTGATGCATTGTCGGGATTCGTCAAATTCAAGAAAAAGAGGTATGGAACTGTAGCTGTAGACTTCTATGCAAGACCTTAAAGCCTTGCAAATACAATATCTGTTTGTTAAAATACCCTGGAGAGATGGTGATTAGTATGATGAGGACTGCAATTTATGCGGGTTCATTTGATCCTGTTACCAATGGTCATCTGGATATTATTGAACGCGCAGCTAATATGTTTGACAGCTTAACTGTCGGCATAGCCGTTAATAGCTCCAAAGAACCTCTGTTCACATTAGAAGAACGCAAGTACATCATTGCTAAGGTGACTGAACATATCCCGAACATCAAAATCGATGTGTTCAATGGGCTACTTGCTGACTATGTCAATAAACATAGTTTTGACACGGTAGTCAGAGGACTGAGGGCTACTACCGATTTTGAATATGAAATCCAGATGGCGCAGATGAATGCACGCTTATACACGGGTGGGACGGAGACTGTTTTCTTGATGACAGACCCTCGGTAT
>ERZ773028.234-NODE-234-length-46975-cov-14.386594_pt1 | contig 46975 bp, 48 predicted proteins | sample MGYA00511123_ERZ773028 | MGnify/ENA primary metagenome ERZ773028 (study PRJEB29015, sample SAMEA2738134) | human oral metagenome | biome: human oral; feature: human-associated habitat; material: saliva | place: China | collected 2206 ... | reverse complement strand
CTCCACCGCTTGTGCGGGCCCCCGTCAATTCCTTTGAGTTTCAACCTTGCGGTCGTACTCCCCAGGCGGAGTGCTTAATGCGTTAGCGTCGGCACTAAGTCCCGGAAAGGACCTAACACCTAGCACTCAGCGTTTACGGCGTGGACTACCAGGGTATCTAATCCTGTTCGCTACCCACGCTTTCGAGCCTCAGCGTCAGTGACAGACCAGAGAGCCGCTTTCGCCACCGGTGTTCCTCCATATATCTACGCATTTCACCGCTACACATGGAATTCCACTCTCCCCTTCTGCACTCAAGTTAAACAGTTTCCAAAGCGTACTATGGTTAAGCCACAGCCTTTAACTTCAGACTTATCTAACCGCCTGCGCTCGCTTTACGCCCAATAAATCCGGACAACGCTCGGGACCTACGTATTACCGCGGCTGCTGGCACGTAGTTAGCCGTCCCTTTCTGGTAGGGTACCGTCACTGTGTAAGCTTTCCACTCTTACACACGTTCTTCCCCTACAACAGAGCTTTACGATCCGAAAACCGTCTTCACTCACGCGGCGTTGCTCGGTCAGACTTGCGTCCATTGCCGAAGATTCCCTACTGCTGCCTCCCGTAGGAGTCTGGGCCGTGTCTCAGTCCCAGTGTGGCCGTTCACCCTCTCAGGTCGGCTATGTATCGTTGCCTAGGTAGGCCGTTACCCTACCTACTAGCTAATACAACGCAGGTCCATCTGATAGTGAAGCAATGGCTTCTTTTAAACAGTTAACATGAGTTAACTCCTCTTATGCGGTATTAGCTATCGTTTCCAATAGTTATCCCCCGCTATCAGGCAGGTTACCTACGCGTTACTCACCCGTTCGCGACTCATTAGTAACACTGGAGCAAGTCCGGTGTTACCAATGCGTTCCACTTGCATGTATTAGGCACGCCGCCAGCGTTCGTCCTGAGCCAGGATCAAACTCTCATGTAAAGTTTGAGCTCTCACTCATTTCTGCCTCGCTGACAGATTTATTGCTTTTTTGACAGGTTAATTCCTTAACCCGCACGTCTTGGTTGCTTTCGCTATTCAGTTCTCAAAGGTCTTTGTCCCCTCTCGAGGACAGCTTCTTTATTCTAGCAAACACTCATTCCCTTGTCAATAGGTTTTTATTAAAAATTTTTATTGCATGAAAATTTACAAAGCCATGTTTTACTTTTTGCTTACTACTCCAGTGAAAGAACTGGGGAAGATTTTTATAGTAAAATCTTGAAAACGGTTTCTTTGATGTTATAATGAAGATGTATAAAAAGGAGGATACTAATATGGCTTACAAAACTACCTACCCCTACACCGACGAGGTCTTGAAATCCTATGATAATGTCACGGATCAAGACATCGAAAATGCTCTGGCCGATGGGCACGCTCTTTATAAGGCTTGGCGGGAAAAGGATCAGCTGCAAGAACGCAAGGCTATCTTACACAAGGTGGCTGACCTTTTGCGGCGGGACCGTGATAAATATGCCGAAGTCATGACCAAGGACATGGGTAAACTTTTCCTTGAAGCCCAAGGGGAAGTGGACCTCTGTGCAGCAATCGCTGACTACTATGCTGATAAGGCGGAAGAATTTCTCAAACCACAGCCCTTGGAAACCGATACCGGCGATGCCTACTACATCAAGCAGGCTACTGGGGTTCTCTTGGCTGTTGAACCTTGGAATTTCCCGTTTTACCAAGTGATGCGGGTCTTTGCCCCTAACTTTATGGTTGGAAACACCATGGTGCTCAAGCACGCTTCTATCTGCCCTGGCTCTGGTCAAGCTTTTGAAGATTTGGTTAATGAAGCTGGCGCACCTAAGGGAGCTTTCAAGAATATCTTTGCGACTTACTCCCAAGTTTCTGATATTATTGCCGATCCTCGGATAACCGGAGTTTGCTTGACAGGTTCTGAACGTGGCGGGGCTTCTATTGCTGCCGAAGCTGGTAAGAATTTGAAGAAATCCTCCATGGAATTGGGCGGTAACGATGCCTTTATCATCCTAGATGATGCCGATTGGAACCAACTTAAGGCTCTGCTCCCAGACGTTCGTCTCTACAACGCCGGTCAGGTCTGCACCTCATCCAAGCGCTTCATTGTCTTGGAAAAAGATTATGACAAATTCTTGGACATGTTAGTGGAAGCCTTCAAAACTGCTAAGTGGGGCGACCCAATGGCGGCCGACACAACCTTGGCTCCCCTATCATCTGCTTCTGCCAAGGAAGATGTTCTGAGGCAAATCAAGCTGGCTGTCGATAACGGCGCAAATGTAGCTTTCGGTAATGAAGCTATTGACCATCCTGGCTACTTCGTTATGCCAACCATCTTGACTGACATCAGCAAGGACAATCCAATCTACAACCAAGAAATCTTTGGTCCTGTGGCTTCGGTCTATAAGGTGGCTAACGAGGAAGAAGCCATCGCTCTGGCCAATGATTCTAGCTATGGCCTGGGTGGCACGGTCTTCTCCAGCAATCCTGAATACGCTGAAAGGGTCGCTGCCAAGGTCGAGACTGGCATGTCCTTCATCAATGACGGCTGGGCATCCCTGCCCGAATTGCCATTCGGTGGTATCAAGAATTCTGGTTACGGTCGGGAATTGAGCCAACTGGGCTTTGATACCTTCACCAATGAACACTTGATTTACACGCCTAAGAAATAATTCAAGGTCCTCATAACTAATACTCAATGAAAATCGAAATTAGCCGAGGCAAGGAACCGAAGACAGTACTGGAGTACGGCAAGGTGAGTTAACGACGGTAAATTTTGATGTTCGAAGAGTATAAGAAAAGAGAGATTGGAAGCCCAGTCCCTCTTTTCTATATTTAGGAAGCTCCAAATTCGAAGAGTTTTTTAATACCTGCAAACCTAGAAAAGCAGGCCCGATAGTTTCAATACTTCTTAATCTTCTAGGCCGATGCGTTTGAAGATGTCGTCTACCCGTTTGGTGTAATAAACTGGGTTGAAGAGCTCGTCAATCTCCTCTTGAGTCAGGCGTGAGGTGACTTGCTCATCGGCTTCCAGAAGGGGTTTGAAGTCAACTTGATTGTCCCAAGAATAAGCGGTCTTGGGTTGAACCAAATCGTAAGCCTCCTCTCGGGTCATGCCTTTTTCAATCAGCTTGAGCATAACCCTCTGGCTAAAGATAAGGCCAAAGGTTGAGCCCATATTGCGGAGCATATTTTCTGGGAAGACGGTCAGATTTTTGACGATATTACCAAAGCGATTGAGCATGTAGTCAATCAGGATGGTGGTGTCGGGTGCGATAATCCGCTCTGCCGAGGAGTGGGAAATATCGCGTTCGTGCCAGAGGGAAACATCCTCGTAGGCCGTAATCATATGACCACGGATAACACGCGCAAGACCTGTCATGTTTTCAGAACCGATAGGGTTGCGTTTGTGAGGCATTGCTGAAGACCCTTTTTGCCCTTTGGCAAAGAACTCTTCCACTTCACGTTGTTCAGATTTTTGAAGACCACGGATTTCAGTTGCCATACGCTCGATAGAAGTTGCGATGCTAGCAAGAACTGCAAAGTACTCAGCGTGAAGGTCACGAGGAAGGACCTGTGTAGAGATTTCTTGAGCACGGATACCCAATTTATCGCAGACGTATTTTTCAACAAATGGTGGGATGTTGGCAAAGTTACCAACCGCACCAGAAATCTTACCAGCTTCCACACCAGTAGCTGCGTGCTCGAAACGCTCAATGCTACGTTTCATTTCACTGTACCAAGTGGCCAACTTGAGACCAAAGGTGGTTGGCTCGGCGTGAACCCCGTGGGTACGACCCATCATGATAGTGAACTTGTGTTCTTTAGCCTTGTCTGCCACGATTTTAGTGAAGTTTTCAAGATCCTTGCGGATGATATCGTTGGCTTGTTTGTAGAGGTAACCGTAGGCCGTATCCACCACGTCGGTAGATGTCAAGCCATAGTGAACCCACTTACGCTCTTCACCGAGAGTCTCAGAAACTGCACGTGTGAAGGCAACCACATCGTGACGAGTTTGCTGCTCAATTTCCAAAATACGGTCGATGTCAAAGTCCGCCTTCTCGCGAATCAAAGCTACATCTTCCTTAGGGATTTCCCCCAACTCAGCCCATGCTTCATCAGCCAAGATTTCCACCTCAAGCCAAGCACGGTATTTATTTTCTTCACTCCAAATGTTCGCCATCTCAGGGCGAGAGTAACGGTTGATCATTGTTTTATTTTCCTTTCTTTTGATGTTTCACTTAAGTGGGACGGACGTCAGCAGCTTCCTTCGGAATCTCATGACTAAATCTTGAGCCTAAAGTCTCAAGATTTCCGTCGCTTACACTTTTCTCACGGCGTGAAACATCTGGTGAGTTGACTTACGGTCACTACTGCTTTGTTCTAATTTTCTAAATCTCTATTCAAATCATTTATCAATGCTTTAAGTGTTAATAGAGCACCTAGCACAAACTCACTATTCACTTCCTGAACTTTTATTTTCAAATCTATTAAAATCCTTTCTGCCTCAGAAAGAAGTTCTTTTTTTGCCTCATTTCTACTAACTTTATTTTTAGAAGAAAGTATCAAACCAACTATTCCTCCGACTGCAGCTAATGCAGCTGGAATAACCAATATCGTTCCCAGACCTGCTAACATTCCTCCGCCAAATACAGCTCCTATACCCGCTAAACCACTAGTAACTACTGCTGCCCCAGCTGTTCCTTCAGCAGCCATTAAAGTAATAAGACCAAACCCACTAACAACACCTAAACCTCCTCCAGCAGTGGCACCTAAAGCACCACCAATTTTATCAGCATTAGATTTACTATATTTCATTCCATTCTCAATGAGTTCACGAATTTTTTCATCTTCAATTTCAGTTATCTTAGTCAATTTGCCTTGAGCAATTTTTTCTGAAATGGTAATAATTTCTCCCGCAGCAAGAAGAGTTTCTTTAGAATTAAAAATTTCTTTTGACATTGTGTATCCTTTATATTGTATAAACTAATCTTCCAAGGCACGTCTAAGTTCTTCTTCCGAATAACCAAATGTGTAATCTTCATCCATTCCGTTAGATAACCAAATATCCGCAGCATCATATACATCTAATGATTCATCATATTCTTCATCACTATCATCTTCTAGGCCATATCCACAATTTGTACAATACATTTCACTGAAGACATATCTTTTGTATAGGGGTTCTCCACAGTTTGGGCACGGCGGAGTATCTCCTGTGTATATATTCTCTTCTTCCCAACTTTTATCTGTATTACTATGCTTAAAGAAATTGAATAATCCCATCATTTGCCACCTTTCTTGGGGATATCATATATTAAATTTACGCCTATAAATAATAATTGTTAAATTTTCATACGAGCGCTTCTCTACCCAAATAAACAAAATCAATTATTTCACGTAGTTCATTTATTTCTTTGCTTTCCCCTTCGCTTCTATTTGCTAAATAATATGACTTTGCTTCCTCAAAAGTTGAATACATTTTACCTGATTCATTAACAGAAGTCCTAGAGTCTGTAATCTTATCTTTTAATAAATCATATACGTTACTGTACCTCCATAATTGAATGCTTACTCGAATTTGATCTGGAGAAATTTGAACTCCTCGATTAATATAGTATTCCTTAGCTTCTTCTTGAGTTGGATAATGTATCTGATAAAGCCTTTCCCTTTCCTCTTCTAACCACCTAAAAGCAGTAGGTTTATCATAAGTTTTTATAATTGATAAACAGTACCTATTTACGATTTGTAAATTGGGCTCTTTCTCGTACAGATACTTTAAAGCCTTATATCTAACAATTGGAGGCAGTAATGAAAAATCAGACATAACTTCTGCAGGAGATAGTAAATCCATCGGATATTTAAGGAAGTAATCAATAAAAAGATAAGCATATAAATCAAATAATCCATCTTTTACTTGATTTAATTCATCATCAGAAAATTCTGCTGTATGCTGTGTATGAGTACCCTCGTTCCCTAATGGACGTATTTTTTCAATTATTTCCAATAAATCGTCTTTTCTGCCCTCCTGCAAAAAATTTAATTCCCTTCTGAAATCTCGTTGAACTTGTCCTAGCATCAACTTTTTATCACTTCCGACATTAAGAATTTTTCTTATTAAAACTTCCGAAAACTGTCTAATCCCTTTTATTTTTCCTCTTCTTGAAAGTTCAACATAAAAGGTATCATGGATTAGATCGCCAATCATTTGTTCATATTCAGAGCTACTAAAATCTGTCATTTCAACCAAACTCCTATCTATTTACCGCCGCCATCGCTGCTTTCTCTGCATGAATTAGGGTTGTGTCAAAGAGGGGCATGTCGGTATCGGTTTGTTTTACTAGGAGACCGATTTCGGTGCAGCCTAGAATAACAGCTTGGGCACCTGCACCTCTGAGCTGTTCAATGATGTTAAGGTAGGTTTGTTTGGATTCTTCGCGGATGGTTCCAAGGCAAAGTTCGTCATAGATGATTGTATTAACTGTTTCAACACCTGAAGCGTCTGGAATAAGAACATCCAAACCAGACTCAAAGAGCTTTTCTTTATAAAAATCCTGAGTCATGGTGTATTTGGTTCCCAAAAGTCCGACTTTGCGGATTCCTTGCTCCAGCAAAATATCCGCCGTTGCTTGGGCAATGTGCAAAATAGGGATGCTGAGGCGTTCCTGAATCTGCGGCGCCACTTTGTGCATGGTGTTGGTGCAAATCACGATGAAATCTGCACCGGCCTGCTCTAACTTACAGGCAGCATCGCCCAAGACTTGAGCGCTTTTATCCCAATCGCCTGATAACGCTCAATCTCGGCAAAATCCACGCTGTAAAGCAGAATCTTGGCCGAATGCAGACCGCCAAGTTTCTTTTTGATTGTCTCGTTGATGAGCTGATAATAAGTGGTTGTACTCTCCCAGCTCATCCCACCGATTAAACCGATTGTTTTCATTTTCTTACCTAACCTACCTCTTACTATCCATTTCATCAAGAACCTTTTTAGCAGAATTCTCCTTTAAAGTTTTACTTACCCACTCTTCTTTATGAGATTTCAAATGAATCTGCCAAATGACTAATGGTAATAGGCTAAAACATAAAATTCCAGAAGTAATGTAAAATCTCACAATAGCATTATAGTTATAAAAGCAAAAGGTGCTTATTCCCCAAGACACCTCAATAGCCGTCAAAAACAATTGTAAAATTCTTATTTTATTTAATATTTCCGGTTTCACATCTTCATCAGTAATATTAACACTAGGACTTATTAAGCCAATTATATTCTCAGGTTTTGAGAACCAAATTATAAGAAGTCCAACACCAGCAATAATTGTATAAGAATCTCTATCAACCTTCGAAAAAATAATAAAAACTACCACTGGAAGTATCAAAACAACGATCTTTATCAAAATCCGAAAAATTTTATTTTTTACAGAAATGTCAATAGTCTGATATTTTTTAGGGATAAACAGATTTAGAAAATAGGATAAACCAAGAATTTGTAATACTGGTGTAACTAGCCTTGCATTTGACTCAAAACCAGCTCTCATTTTTTGGTAATTTTCACTATAGTCTCTTATCATATTTCTTAATTCAGCAACATTAGTATTATCAGGAAAGAAATGAGCCATAATAACTGTAAGACTCAAAAATATAGATCCGAACCAAAAAATCGTAGCCAGTAAAAATGAAAAAACTATAAAAATTAGTATTAATGGTAATAGAATTCTTTTTTCTTTCACCAATGCAATAATTCTTTTTGTGAATTTAATTAACAATACTATATTAATTAAAAACATCCCAAAAGGTACTGTGAGATTTGAAAGTGGTGCATAGCTTAAAACTAAACTAAAAATAGCTAATACTAAACTATTGATCAAAAATGGCAATATATAAGCTAATGCATATCCCATCCCTATTATATGCTCAGAATCTATCGTTCTACTCTTAAAGAAATCTCCAAATCTCCTAAAAATAGATAAACCATATTCCTTTACCCTTATTTTCACTAAAAATCCATTCCTTTCCCTAGTTCCTCAACCTCATCAGGTTTATCACTAAACACCGTGACATGCCCCATCTTGCGGTTGTGCTTGGCCTCTAGTTTACCATAAAGGTGGAGGTGGGCGCTAGGGTTAGCGCGGACATAGGCTTGGGCTTTTTCCATGTGCTGGCCGAGGACATTGAGCATGACGGCTGGTACATGCAGGTGGACGGCTGGCAGGGGTGCTCCAAGCACGCCTAGGATATGGGTGTCAAATTGGGAAAAGTCGCAGGCTTCAATGGAATAGTGGCCTGAGTTGTGGGGGCGCGGTGCGATTTCATTGACAATGATGGCATCGTCTGTCGCAAACATTTCCACGCAGAGGGTGCCAGAGAGCTCCAGCTGTTTAGCGATTTGCACCGCTATGGCTTGCGCTTGCTTGCTCAATTGGTCAGGAATGCGGGCTGGGACGATGGTTTTTGAAAGGATGTTGTTGCGGTGGATATTTTCCTGAACAGGAAAAACCGTCACGTCCTTGCCATTACCCGACACGATGACCGAGATTTCTAAGTTGAAGCTGACAAACTCTTCCAAGACACAATCAGCTGACTCCGCTAATTGGCGCGCGTCAACCAGATTTTCTGCAGACTTGATGACCACTTGGCCATGCCCATCGTAGCCGCCTGTCGCGGTTTTGAGGACATAATTTTTTGACAGGTCAAGACCGTCCAAGTCACTGCTGCTTCTGATGACCTGATAAGGTGCCACAGTGACACCAGCCTTATTTGACAGAAAATCTTTTTCAAAGATGCGGTTTTGGGAAATGCGGAGCAGGTCTGTGCCCTGCGGTAGCTGGCCTGGCTTGACAACAGCGTCAAGGCCGTCTGCATCCACATTTTCAAACTCATAGGTCAGGACATCGCAACGCTGGGCTAGCTCTTGCAGGGCAGCCACATCATCATAGTCGGCCACAATCATATCGCTGACCTTGGAGGCCGGGCAGTCCGCAGCAGGATCCAGTGTCACCACCTTGTGGCCCATGTAGATGGCGGAAATCGCCATCATCTGCCCCAGCTGGCCGCCGCCAATAATGCCAATGGTTTTAGTCGAGTTCATAGCTGGACTCCTCGGCGATTCTGCCTTGTTCTTTGTGGAAATCAGCTAGCGCCTGAGCGATTTTTTCGTCCTCAATAGAGAGAATGCGCAGGGCAGTCAGGGCAGCGTTGGTAGCTCCCGCTTCACCAATAGCCATGGTTGCCACAGGCACACCGCCCGGCATCTGCACGATAGAATAGAGGGAATCCAATCCGCTGAGGGCGCGTGATTTGACAGGCACACCGATGACGGGCAGGGTGGTCTTGGCCGCTACCATTCCTGGCAGATGGGCCGCACCGCCCGCGCCTGCGATGATAACCTTGATGCCGCGGCCGCGTGCTTCCTCAGCATGCTTAAACATGAGGTCTGGTGTGCGGTGGGCAGAGACGACCTTCTTTTCATAGGCAACGCCGAATTTGTCCAAGATCCCGGCGGTTTTTTGCATAGTGGCCCAGTCGGATTTGGAGCCCATAATGATGGAAATGATTGGTTGCATTTATTTCTCCTTTAATAACTAGTTTTCATTGACGCCTGCTGTTCAACAGCTTTTATCGTGGCAGGAGCCACACTATAGTGGCCAACGGTATGCTCAACAAGCTTTTTCACACTCTTGGGATTTAGCAATAGGCGAATCGTAATCACGACCAAGGGAATGACACTTGGAAAGTCATGCCTAATCGGAGTCAACACCTCAACGCTGTCGCTTTTAAAAAGCCATTCTCTGATTGTTTGCCAAATTTTTCTTCTGCTCTGGGTTCTTTCAGCAGTCCCGATAATTAAGGCTAACAAACTGTGTGTTTTTACATCTGGCTTACCGACACAAATATCCGTTTGAGAATCGTTGCCCTTGGCTAATTCTATCAAGACTTTCGGGAAATTCACTCCCGCTTTATAAGCATTGGCTGGCTCAACCATCCTGGGATTGCATTCGATGTAATAGAACGCATGATTAACAGATATGAAGTCTAAGGTTAGACCGCCATGCCATTTTAAATGACGTCCTATCTTTTCGATATGTTCTCTTGTTGCTACAGATTCTATACTTAATCTGGCGGCTGCCGAACCACCAGCACCAGATCCAATCTTTATACTAGAGTGCACAGCAAGTAATTTCCCATGGTTAAATACGGCTTGAACTTGACCGTACTGCCCTGCTATATCTTGCTGTGCCATCCATCTCTCATTGCCAAACAGCTGACGCTTTACTAGGTTTTTTAAATCAAGGTCACTCGTCACTTTATAAACTGAACGACCAGCTGTTCCGTAATCGGCTTTGAGCCAATAAGGGTAGGGTAAATGGATAGATTCTAAGTCTGTCACATACTCCCACTTAGGAATTGGTATATCTAACTTATCTGCAAGTTCCGCAAAAGCAATTTTCCCTGCCACCTCCTGAAACGTCTCTGCTTCAGAAAGAACAAGCGGTAAATCGGATGATAATAGGGATTTCCCATTCGCTAAGAGCCAGCCCTCTTCATGGGTTGGCAAGATAGCCTTATAGTCCTTCTCTTCTAGCAACTGATCAAGCTGCTTTAAATAGGTCAAAGGAGAACGATTGACATCAACGGCTGTAAGCATGTGCGTCAAGCGACTGAATGCCGCAATAGAAAATCTATCAGGAGATAGCACGTCTACCTTATACTTCTCCGCCAGCAATACTGTGAGTGTTTCCCTTGAAGTTAGACTGGCCCCTTCTAAAAATAGCAATCTATCTTTCATTTTTTTTCGTCTCTTTTTACACTAAAAGGTCCTCTAATTATCCTTGTCGAATGAGATCCGCTAACCCTTACTTACACAACGGCGGTGATTAGCTGTATAGGATCGCTAAAGCTCGCCTTTTTGCTAATGCTTCATTTTATTTATGTCTTCTGCATCAACGACATGGTAACCTTCTTTTAGCAGCACTTGTGCAAAAAGTCCACGTCCTGCTACCTTTTTTCCTCTAAATGTGCCATCATAAACTTGATTAACACCACAAGAAGGACTTCTAGATTGAAGAATCGCTAGGTCAATTTTTTGGTCGACAATAATGTCCATTGCTGTGGTGACGCCCTTTTCATAAATTTCATGGATGTTTTGACCTGAAATATCATAAACACAACCGTCTTTTAGTTCAGCTGGTTCGCGAGGTGTTGGTAAACCTGCTAATATTTCCGGACAAATCGGTATAACTTCCTTGTCAGCAACATAATCAATAACATCTTGATTATAATTATTTTTACCATTATACTTACAATTTTCACCTAGAAGGCAGGCACTGACGAGTACACACTTTTTATCTGTCATAGAGCTTTAGTTCCAATATCTTTGCGATAGAATAGACCTTGAGTAGCTTGCTCAGATAGTTTTTGGTAGATTTTGTCCTGGGCTGCTTTGACAGTGTCTGCTGTGGTGACCAGCATGTAGACACGGCCGCCATTTGACAGCAGAGCTTTGCCATTTTCAGCGAACTTAGCGCCTGCATAGTAGGTGATGATGTCGCCGTCAGTCTTAGCTGGCAGCTCCACGCCTTTTTCATAAGCCAGAGGATAGCCCTCAGAGGCAACCACAACGCCCAGCGTCACGCCTTGTTCTATCCAAGTGAGGGTTGGCTCTTTGCCATCCAGAATGTCGCTGATATTTTGCGCAAAATCGGAGGTCAGGCGAGGCAGGATAATCTGGGTCTCAGGGTCGCCGAAGCGCGAGTTGAACTCAATGACCTTAGGACCGTCAGCCGTCAGGATGAGCCCCGCATAGAGAACCCCCAGATAAGGCCGGCCTTCTGCCATCATGCCTTCCAGCACTGGCTTGACAATGGTTTCCACCGACCTATTCACCACGCTTTGAGGCAGGTGAGGAACTGGCGCATAAGCGCCCATGCCGCCTGTGTTTGGCCCCTTGTCGCCGTCATAAGCCCGCTTGTGATCCTGAGCAGTCGGCAGGATGTAGAACTTGTCGCCATTGACAAAGGCAAAGAGGGAGAATTCTTCCCCGTCCAGAAATTCCTCGATGACCACGCGCGCACCTGAGTCGCCAAACTTATTGTCCAAGAGCATTTCATGGGCTGCTTCTACCGCTTGCTCCACGGTTTCCGCCACGACCACGCCCTTGCCCAGTGCTAGCCCATCTGCCTTGACCACGATAGGCGCACCCTGCGCCTCGATGTAGGCCTTGGCTTGCTCGAAGTCGGAGAAGGTCTGGTAGCGTGCAGTCGGTACGCCGTACTTGGCCATGATGGATTTGGCAAAGTCCTTGGACCACTCCAGTTCGGAGGCTAGCTTAGACGGACCGAAGGCTTTGAGCCCAGCTGCATTGAAATCATCAACGATCCCAGCCGCTAGCGCATCATCAGGACCGATAAAAGTCCAGGCAATGTCATTTGCTTTGGCAAAATCAATCAGCGCAGAATGTTCGGAAATTCCGATAGGAACCAGTTGCAGACCATCAAGCGTCATCCCGTCATTGCCCGGCGCCACATAGACAGCCTCAACCCCGCTAGACTCCAACAACTTCTTAGCAATCGCATGCTCGCGACCGCCAGAACCAACAACCAACAATTTCATAAAGCTAATTACCTCACAAATTCTCAGAAGAAGCCTTCTTTACTTAAAGAGCCGATTTTTCGGAAAAACCAACTATTTCACGAATTATACAGGATTATTATAACAAAAAAGTTCGCCTATTGGTAGCAGTAGGCGAACGATAGCTACCGTAGATTCAAAATATTTTTATATTAATTTTAGTATTTCGGCTACAAGTTCCGATTCATCCACTTCTAAAGCTAGAGCTAGTTTCTTTAAATTCTGTAATGAAGGGACATTCTTTCCATTCTCATAGTTTATTAATGTTTTTTCACTAATCCACTCTTCGCCATTAAAATAAGCCTTACTACGATTATCTATAAATCCCTGTCTAGATTTTGGAAGGTCTGTCAACCTTTTTCTATAATCATATAACAAATTTCCAATATCGTAATTGAAGTTATTCAATTTTCTTATCGTCATACTTAAATTATATCATTAATTCGGAACCTTGGTTCCTTTTATTTTTTCAATAAAACATATACACTTACAGTATAACTTATGGTAATCCATCAAGTTAGAAAACAGAAAGGAGTCATACAATATGACTAATATTTACAATTTTACTGCTAAGGCAGTTCGAACAATCCCATCTCCATCTCAAGAAGGTGTAACAACTTATTTTGCTTATATCAATTTCAGAGATTTACCTGACAATTTACCATTAGAAGTCAATCCAAGAGAACCTAAAATGACCACTAATGTGGGGAAAACTTTGAAAGAGGCAGTCGAATCCTCTGATACTGATTTCGATATCAATAACCGAGGTATCGTTCTAGTTGCAAAAGGTTTTAAATTTGATACATCAAAATCAATGATTACCTTGGATTTAGGTAACGACCCTAAAGAATTTGGTATCTTAGATGGAGGACACACATATACTGCTATCAAGGAAAAGAGAGATGCACTTAATGATGACATCAATAAGTATGTACGATTAGAAATCATTGTGGGAGAAAATCTAACTGTTTCTAGAATTGCTGATGCTAGAAACACTTCTGCAAATGTTTCTGATGAGGCACTTCTTGAATTAGATGATAAATTTGACTTTATCAAAGAAGCGGTAAAAAACGAATCTTATGCAAAAGATATAGCCTTTAAGGATAACTCCCCCGAACGTCTGAGAGTGAATGAACTTCTAAAATTGATATATATCTACAACGTTTACGAATTTACAACTGCTAACGAAATTCCTATCAAAGCTTACTCAAGCAAAATGGCTGTACTCAAAGATCTTAAAAAGGATCTCGAAAGCAAGAAAAATGACTACTTTAATTTAGCGAAACTTCTACCAGAATTAGTTCGGCTCTATAACACTGTTGAAACTGAATATAAAAATAAATATCTGGAATATTCACCTTCGGGAAGGTTTGGAGCTGTACGAGGTATCGAAAAAAGAAAGGATGGAAAAAAACCATTCAAAAGTTTATACCTCGAAGAAGACATGGAATACAAAGTATCAGTTGGATATATACTCCCCGTTTTCGCAGCATTTCGAGTTTTATTAGACAAAGATACACTCACCTGGAAGAGCAATCCATTTGAGTTGTGGAATAAAATCGGTTCTGAATTGGTCAAGAATACCTTAGAGAGTTCAAGAAATAATCCTCAGGATGCTGGGAAAAATACATCAATTTGGTCTAACAACTATTCAAAAGTTGAGAACGCTTTATTCCGAGAATTACTAGCCGGTAAGCAATAAGTTTATTAAGAATCCGCAAAAAACCATCCAAAAATTATTTGGATGGTCTTTATGAAAGATTTTCTCCTCACCTCTTATAAATATCTCTTCGATGACCACCTGATACTGCAACAACAACTAATTCTTCATCTTGAATGCGACAAACTACTCGATAATTTCCAATACGATAACGCCATAGTCCCTTTAGATTTCCTACAAGAGCCTTACCATGTTGTCTAGGATTATCTGAACCATCAATATTCTTTTCTAACCAAACAAGAATAGAATTAACAGTATATTTATCAAATTTTTTTATTTGTTTGATAAATCGCTTCGAGAGAACTAACCTATACATTCTCTAGCCCCAATTCCTTGCGAGCTTCTGCAATAGAGTATCCTTGTCCACCGTCAGCTTCAAAGGCTCTAACACCTTCAACACCCAGTTTATAATCTAACTCATCTTCAATTTCTTGAGCAAGAGCTTCTTTAAACAAGCTAGATAGACTTTTACCTGTAAAATCAGCATAATTTTTAAAGAAACTTTCCTCCTCTTGATTTAAACGTAATGATACAACAGCCATAATATCTTCCTCCTCTTCTTTGTATTTCATTGTAATACATTTATGGCAGATAGTCAACCTCTGACCATCTCCTTATTCGTATTTTATGCCAAAAACACCCAACCGGCTGGCTGGGTGTTATGATTTTCTTAGTTGTTGAAGGAAACGTGGACGTGGTCCATGTGGTTGGCTGTGGCATCCCCGCGGTCTGGCATTTCATTCCAAGTATAAGCTGGTCCGTATTTGTTATCAGTTGGAGCATAGAATTTTTGCTGATAAATCACGTAAGAGATGTTATTAGCTTCCATGTTTGAAGTAGCGTAATCAGCGACTTCTTGACCGAGTTGGGTGTTATCGTAAGTCATAACATCGACAGCATTACCTGTACCGTGGTCGCCTGAATCACCTTCACGGTAGCCTCCGATGTCAGTTGTTCCATATTGGTTAGCTACGTTATTAGCAAAGTTAGCGGCTGACGGAGACATACCATCTGTGTTGACTGATGAATTTTGTGGCGCCGCTTGCTCGGTTGCTGACGGTTGCTCTGCTTCTTGAGCTGCAGGGGCTTGGTCTGCTTGAACCGACTCAGCTTCGACTGGAGTTGCTTCTACTGCCTGAGCCTGACTCTCAGATGCTGGTGCTGGAGCCCCAGATTGATTGTCTTCTGATGAAGCAGCTGGCAGTTCTGAACTTGCTGCTTGGTCGTTTGCTTGAGGAGCAGCTTGAGGAGCGGCTTGGGCTCCTTGGCCTTGGTCCGCTACTGGTGCAACTTGTTCAGCTGTTGCTGATTGCGCTTGACCTTGGTCAGCTACTTCTGATGTTGCTGCAGCTTGATCACTTACTTCAGAGGTTTGGGCTCCTTCAGATGCCGGCGCCTCAGGAGCTGGCATTGCTTGGCTATTATCAGTAGCTGGAGCTTCGCTAGAAGCAGGTGTTTCGATGGCATCTAAGGATGTGGTTGTATCACCAACGGTTACTTGGTTGTTAGACAGGTCAACAGAAGCTTGCGGTGCTGATTGATCGGCCGCTTGAATGGTCACGCCAGTAGCATTGTGGTTAGCATCGTAGGTAGCTGTGATGACTGTATCAGGGTAAATCACATTGATATCAGCAATGGCATTAACCTTGGCCAAAACGTTAACATCGATCCCCATTGCTTGAGCAATCGTGCTGAGGGTATCGCCCGATTTAACGGTATAAGTTGTGGTATCACCTTGGTTAGCCAAGTCAGCCTTAACTTCTTCAACTGAACGAGGTGTCCAGTTTTGGTTGGCATTTGCTTCTTCAGCTTGCACTTGAGTTGCTGCAAAGACAGATAAGGCAAGGGTTGAGGCTAGTAGCATTTTCTTGTTGAGTTTCATGTTATAGTCCCTTCTTATTTTAAACAAAATCTTCGGCTAAATCAGCCGTCACTCTCAATATATTTTTCAATATGGTATCCATCCTATCATAGATTTTTGGAAAATCCATCCCATCGGCTCACTTTAACAAAAGATTAGTCTGGCTGTAATATTCGTTACACAGTACTAGTTAGTAACATTTGCAACTAAACCACCCCCCTGTTTTGAATCACCTAAAAATATTAACTTTTACTGGCTGGGGGGAAGCTTCTGTTGGGTAGCAGGATTAAAAAACAGCTAACAAAAAGACCCGACCTCTCGGACGAGACTCTGTCTGATAGCAGGTTTAGTCGCTTGGCCCCTGCTTATACTGTTCAAAGAAAACTTGAATTTTTGGCATGAGGCCATGGAGCCAAATAACATTAAGGAAAATGAGGGGCACCACTATCACTAGGTAGAGAAGAAATAGCCCAGGGCTTGTTACCGCCTGTCCATAATGAAGCAGCATAGGGATTACCAAGGGTAATTCTATGAGAGCAGTGACGACACCTGGGACATAACCCTTAAAGCTAAAACAGATAAGATAGTGGGGAATAAAATGGAGACTGTATCCCGCTAGAACAGCTAGATAAAAAAGTTGATTCCCACTGGCCTGACAATAGAGAGCAACCAGTACTAGAAGGAGCAATTCCTCCAGCACCCCAATAGAAAATGCTGAGCCATCCGTGACAGCACCAAAGAAACGGATCTTGAATTTTTCCAATTTGCGAGCTTCTCGTTGTTTCCACAAGGGCATCATGATGATTTCCTCAAAATCATGGATAATAAATAAAATTGGTAGAAACCAGTAGGTCATAATTAAAGACATTTTTTCTCCTTTACTTGAACTAAATTAACTTATAATAGAAATAAGTTGACTGTAGTATAGAAAAATGACCCGGCAAAAACAAGAGGTTTAAAGCATTTGACACAGTTTGCAGCAAAGTGTGACAGCTGCCAGCAAGCAAAGGAGATGAGATGATGCCATTAGACATTAAGCAAGAAATTGAGGAAGCCCTGTTTGACTTATTGGCTATTAGAAAATCACTCAAGGCCATCAGTATCGCTGAACTCAGCGAGCATGCTCAGGTTTCACGACGAACCTTTTACCGCTACTACAGGTCCAAGGAGCAGGTTCTAAGGGCTTATATCGACCGCTTGATGGACGATTACTTTAGACAGATCCAGACCATAGAACTTGCAAGTCCTGAAGACCTTATCCGCTTTTTCATCGGCTATTGGACCAGAGAAGCCGAACGAATGAAGGTTTTACAAGAGGCGAATTTGCTGGGCCTGGTTCCCAACCAGTTTTACAAGTCCCTGCCAAGATTCCGAGATATTATCAAGACAGCCCCTTGGCATCCCGCCAAGCAAGACCAAAAGCAACTACTCTACGACAGTCGCTATCTGGTGGGTGGCCTCTACAGTATCCTAGATGAATGGCTGCGGGAGGACTACCCAGAAATGGGCGTTGAGGAAATCACCAGATTAGCCCTCAATGCCAGCAAACGGATGCGGTGACATGAAAATTAGACCTACAAAACACTCAGCACTGGACCGATTGCATTAAAATGACGATAAAAGAAGAGATTGGGGAAAACTCCAATCTCTTCTTTTATCAATAAACAATTTTATGCAGCAGTTGATGATTAACGGCAAACACCATTATGGGTGAGCTAACTCTAGAGTCAAACCTTACCAAGTTTGTTCTACTCCCCTTTTCATCAATGTCTAAAGTGGCGAACGCCGGTGAAGACCATGGCCAGGCCATGCTTGTTGGCGGCGTCAATGACTTCTTGGTCACGGATGGAGCCACCTGGTTGAACGATGGCCTTGATACCGCTGGCTGCGATTTCTTCCACATTATCGGCAAAGGGGAAGAAGGCATCGCTGGCTAGGACTGCTCCGTCCAGGCGACCAGCTGCATGTTCCAAAGCGATCTTGACGGCACCAACCCGATTGGTTTGACCAGGGCCGACACCCAGGGTCATGTGGTCATTAGCAACAAGGATACCGTTAGATTTGACATACTTGATCGCCTTCCAGGCGAATTCCAAGGCTTCTTTTTCTTGTTGGTTCGGTTGACGCTCGGTCACGACCTGCCAGTCGGCTGGATTTTCCTTGATGGTGTCTTGGTTTTGCACCAGAAGGCCGCCGACCACGCCCGTGTATTCTGCTTCAACTTCACTTTGATCTTGGGCATCAAATGCTAGCTCCAAAATCCGCAGATTTTTCTTCTTGGTGGTCAAAATTTCCAAAGCCTCTGGAGAATAGCTTGGGGCAATGATGATTTCCAAGAAGATGGCGTGCATTTTCTCAGCCGTCGCTGCATCGACCTGACGGTTGAGGACAACGATGCCGCCAAAAATGGAAACGGAATCGGCTTCAAAGGCGTAATCCCAGGCTGTCTCAATGTCATCGGCCTGACCGATGCCACAAGGGTTCATGTGCTTGAGAGCGACGACAGTTGGACGGGTCTTGAAGTCGCGAATAATCCGGATGGCTGCATCGGCATCGCGGATATTATTGAAGGAAAGTTCCTTACCATTGAGTTGCTTGGCAGAAGCGATAGAGTAATCGGTTGGCAGACCCTTTTGGTAGAAATCAGCATCCTGTTGCGGATTTTCCCCATAACGCATAGCCTGCTTGAGGTCGTAGGTGATAGTCAGTTTTTCCGGCTTGCTTTCGCCAACTTGCTTGGTGAAGTAGTCTGCAATCAAGGCATCATAGGCAGCTGTATGGCGATAAACCTTGGCAGCCAAGGCTTGGCGAGTTGGATAGCTGGTTTGACCATCTGCTTGCAACTCTTCTAGGACCTTGGCATAGTCGGCAGGGTCAACGACCACGGTCACGCTGGCGTGATTCTTAGCTGCTGAGCGCAACATAGATGGTCCACCGATGTCGATATTTTCCACAGCATCAGCATAGGTCACATCGGGCTTGAGAATGGTTTCCTTGAAGGGATAGAGGTTGACCACGACCAGATCAATCAGTTCAATCTTATTGTCAGCCGCAGCTTGCAAGTGGCTGTCCAAATCACGACGCGCCAAAAGACCACCGTGAATGTTTGGATGGAGAGTCTTAACCCGACCGTCCATCATTTCTGGGAAGCCTGTCACATCGTCAATAGCAATGGTGGTAAGACCTGCCTGGTCCAAGGCCTTCTTAGTCCCACCGGTTGAGATAATTTTCCAACCTAGGTCTTTAAGGGCTGTGGCAAATTCAACAAGGCCAGTTTTATCGGAAACACTAATCAGTGCACGTTTTGTCATGATTTCTCCTTTGGTAGTTCAATTTTTGAAAAGTTTTTATCTATTTCGCCAAAAAATTTTTCCACTCTATCTTTCCCAAATTCAGTGATTAAACCTTCCTTTTGAAACTTAAAACTCTTAATTTTGTCCGTAAAAGTATATTCCATTTTTTCATTGTATTCTACAATCATGTCCTTATAATTTTCGAGCATCATTTTTTGTAGTTTTTTTGTGAATTCTCTAGTGAAAAAACCTTTGCTTTCATGGCCAGTAAATGGGTCTAAAATTTTGGGTAAATATACTACATTCCATGGGGCAGCAAATGCGTAGCAATTAAGTGTTTTACCAAATATATGCGATATTTGATAATTTACTAACTTCTTTTTACTACTACTATCCTTTTTACTATAGTCCGTATATTTGTGTAAAACGGCTGTTGGTTTTTGATTATTGTTTCCATCTACTTTAATAAAGTCAATACCATAAATGTGCTCATAAAAATACTTTAATAAATTTTCAGATTCTTTATCTTTCTTATTGCCGAATGTACGAACATAAACAGTATTGTCTCGCTTGTTTATGCCTTTACTTCTTTCATCAATTGACTGTTTTAAATCTTTCCAAGCTTCCTCTGCCTCTGGATACTCAATTTTATGAAGCGAAGTATTTGCAAAATTCCACAGCTCATTTAAAATATCTGTATCAGACATACTTGGAAAGACTTTTTCAAAAAAAAGTTTATAACCATCTAATTCGTTATCATTCATCATTTCCTCTCCACTCCCAGGCTTTCTAGGACTTGGGGGTAGAGTTGGTACTCATGTTGGTGAATCCTTGCTTCAAAGCTGTCGATGGTGTCATCAGCTAGGCGGGGAACACGAACTTGCTGAATGACTTGGCCAGTATCGACACCGCTATCTACATAGTGCACGGTCACCCCCGACTGGTCAACGCCTGCATTCCAGGCATCTTCGATACCGTGAGCACCAGGAAATTCAGGCAGGTAGGCGGGGTGAATGTTGATAATTCGTCCCTGATAGGCTGCAAGCAAGGTCGGGCCAATAATTTTCATATAACCCGCCAGGACAACTAGGTCAATCTGGTGCTCGACCAGAAGGTCAACCAGAGCCTGCTCGTAGTCAGCTTTGCTGGCAAATTCCTTGAGCTCAAAAGCGAAACTGGCCACGCCCAGCTTTTTCGCCCGTTCAAGAACATGGGCATCCCGATGGTCACTAAAGAGCAGGTCTACAGGGAAATTTTCCGCGATGACCTGAAAATTTGAGCCGTTGCCCGAAGCAAAAACTGCAATCTTTTTGCCCATTACTTAATCACCACACTAGCCTCGGTCTTTTCGACAATGCGACCCAGCTCATAAACCGGCTCATCCGAGATTTCCTTGACTCGTTCAACCTTGTCAGGACTGACCGCCAGCATAAGACCAATACCCATGTTGAAGATTTCAAACATTTCTTGGTGCTTGATTTGGCCGTATTTTTCCAGAGCCTTGAAAATTGGTAGCACTGGCACATGGTCTTCTTGGATTTCAGCTGCCAAATTGTCCGCAAACATGCGAGGGACATTTTCCACAAAACCACCACCGGTGATGTGGGCAATGCCGTTGACCAGACCTTCCTTAACCAAAGGCAGAACAGCCTTGACATAAATCCTAGTTGGCTCCAGCAGGGCCTCCTTGAGGGGCTTGCCTTCCAATTCCGGCAGAACTTCGTCACCTGTATAATCGGCGAAAACCTTGCGGACCAAGGAATAGCCATTGGAATGAATACCTGAGGAAGCCAGACCCAAGAGGACATCGCCAGCCTGCACCTTGGACCTATCAATAATCTGAGATTTTTCGGCGATACCGACCGCAAAACCAGCCAGGTCATAGTCATCCTGACCATACATACCAGGCATTTCAGCGGTTTCACCACCAATCAGGGCAGCACCGGCTTGGACACAGCCTTCGGCCACGCCAGCGACAACCTGCTCCAGTTTGGCCGGTTCGTTTTTACCAGTCGCCACATAGTCGAGGAAATAAAGGGGCTCTGCTCCAGCAGCGATGATGTCATTGACACACATGGCCACACAATCCTGACCGATGGTGTCGTGTTTGTCGTACTTGATGGCCAGCATGAGCTTGGTGCCAACGCCGTCCGTTCCTGAAATCAAGACAGGTTCCTTGATGCCAGTTTGACTCAGATCAAACATGCCACCGAAGCCACCCAGGGCTCCCATGACACCCAGACGTTCAGTCCTGGCTACGTGTTTTTTAATTCGCTCGACAACCTCGTAGCCGGCTTCAACATCAACACCCGATTGGGCATAAGCATTTTTAGACATAAGATTTTCCTTTTTTCTATTGTATAAGAAGAGATTTGACTTTTCTCAAAGCCTACAAGTTAATCGCTTAGTTTCTAAAGAAAGAGGTTTTCTCCTTAAGACTTTGCAGGTAGCGTTCTTCATAGTCGTAGAGAGGGGTTGGGTAATCGCCATCGAAGTAGGCGACACAGAGACCACCATTTTGGGCATCGGTCTCCAGACCAACCGACTCAATCAGGCCTTCCTTGGACAGGTAGGTCAGGCTATCCGCACCAATAATCTGCCGGACCTCTTCCACATCGTGGTTGGCCGAAATCAATTCCCTGCGGCTCTGGATGTCAATGCCGTAAAAGCAAGGATACTTGAGCTCAGGGCTACCGATAGCCACATGGACTTCCTTGGCCCCTGCTTCCCGCAGAAGCTGGACAATCCGCCGACTGGTCGTTCCTCGAACAATGGAGTCGTCAATCATGACTACTCGCTTGTCCTTGACCACGCCCGAGACGGCCGAGAGCTTCATCCGGACCCCTTGCTCCCGCAATTCTTGGGTCGGTTGAATGAAGGTCCTTTGGGTGTATTGATTTTTAATCAGGCCCATTTCATTGGGCAGGCCAGATTCTTCAGCAAAGCCCATGGCTGCTGATAGGGAGGAATTAGGCACGCCGACCACAATGTCAGCCTCGTGATTGAATTCCTGAGCCAGGCAACGTCCCATATTCTTGCGGGCCGTATGAACATTGACCCCGTGAATAGTGGAATCGGGCCGGGCAAAATAGATATATTCCATAGAACAGATGGCAAGCTGAGTGTCAGTCGTGTAATTATCAAACTGAATCCCGCTGTCATCAATGATAACCAGCTGTCCAGGCTCAACATCTTGGACCCATTGGGCTCCGACCACCTCAAAGGCACAGGTTTCACTAGAAACCACCCAGGATCCATTTTTCATCTTGCCGATGGAGAGGGGCCGGAAACCATTGGGGTCCAGAGCAGCAATCAGCTTATCCTCAGCCATGAGCAGATAGGCAAAGCCACCCTTAACGGTATTGAGGGCCTCCTTGACCTTGTCAATAAAGTTGCTCTTGCGGATGTGGCGAATCAGGTGCATGAGAATTTCACTATCCGAGGTGCTGGAGAAAATAGCCCCCTTATCTTCCAACTCAGCCCTCAAAGTCTGGGCATTGGTCAGATTCCCATTGTGGGCCAGACCTAAATGGCCGTCGTGAAAGCGGAAATGAAAGGGTTGGATATTATCAATGGTCGCTTCACCAGCTGTCGCATAGCGAACGTGACCGATGGCACTCGTTCCTTTTAATTTTGCTAGGTCATCAGGGTTTCGAAAGACTTCTGAAACCAGGCCAACATCGCGGTGACGTTTGAGGTTGCCCGCATCATTGACCAGAATTCCAGCCCCTTCCTGACCTCTATGTTGTAGACTGTGGAGACCAAAATAGGTCACTTGGGCAGCTTGAGGATGTCCCCAAATTCCAAAAATTCCACATTCTTCATTTAAAGATTTTACTTCGTACGTCATTGTTTTTCCTAACGTTTCTTTTATGCTATCCTCTTTAAGTGCTAGCGGACGCAAGTCCTTACCTGCCTTCTATCACGAAAAGCAAACATACAGTCTCAGTTTTAGACGGTTGATCAGGGCGGAAAGCACTTGCAACAAACTTACTGGTTTTGCCATCGCCAGCTGAAAATGCCTGACAAAATTGGAGGGAGCAAAGTTGATGAAACCGACCAGCTTTGTGAGGTATCCCCCATAAAACGAACCACAGGCAGTACTGAGATAGGGTAAGGTGAGTTACCGATGCGACATTTCGTACAAACTGTCGACACTATGGCTTGTACGAAATTAGTAAGGGACATAAAGAGCTGCATGGCAGTTCTTGTAGCAGGCTCAGTTGTAAAAATTATGGGCTTGCCTGTCCGTTAGATCGTTTTGATTTCGAAGAGTATTATTTGCCAGTAAAGTAGCGAACCGCTGATTCAAAGAGCTTTTGGTCCTTGTTACCAGGGATGTTTTGGAAAAGTCCGGCTTCCCAGCGTTCTGAGTGACCCATCTTACCAATAATTTGGCCATTCTTGCTGGTAATGCCTTCAATAGCATGGCTAGAGCCATTTGGATTGTATTTGGAATCCATACTTGGTTGCCCGTCAAAGTCAACATATTGGCTCCAAATTTGGCCATTGTCCCGCAGCTCCTTGAACTCTTGGTCGCTGACAACGAACTTCCCTTCCCCGTGGGAAACAGGGATAGCGTGAATGTCGCCAACCTCAAGATCCGCCAGCCATGGTGAATTGGTATTGGCAATCCGTGTTTCTACCATTTTAGCCACATGCTGGTTGGCATCGTTGTAGAAGAGGGTAGGACTGTCTTCATCAGCTTCTTCAAAATTACCATAAGGAAGCAGTCCGGATTTAACCAAGGCTTGGAAACCATTACAGATGCCGATGATGAGGCCGCCTCGTTCAACAAAGCTGTCAATTGCTTGGCGAACCTTTTGATTGAGCAGAATGTTAACAATAAACTTGGCAGAACCATCTGGTTCATCGGCGGCCGAGAAGCCACCGGCAAAGAAGATGATATTAGCCTTGTCAATCTTGTCAACCATGGTGTCAACAGAAGCTTCAATAGCTGCCGCATCTAAGGTGACGAAAGGCACTAATTCAACTTGGGCACCAGCTGCCTCAAAGGCCTTGGCCGAATCGTATTCGGAATTGGTACCTGGGAAGACTGGAATGTAAACCAGAGGTTTTGCAACCTTGACTTTCGCTTCTTTGACAGCATCTGTCGAGACGGCTGGAACACTCTCAAGGTTGGTTTCTTGCTTAAATTCTGTTGGGTAAACTTCCCCAAGTTTGCCTTCAAAGGCTGACAGAAGCTTGTCGCCAGATAACTTGACACCATTGACAAGAAGTGTAAAGTTATCGCTAGTTTGACCCAACTTGACAAGTCCGTCAATCTCAGCAGGAGAGCTAAAGACAAAGCCTCCCAGTTGACCTGTCAAGCTGGTGTCAAGCTTGTCAAGTTCAACTTCTGCCCCGATATGATTACCGAAGGTCATCAAGGCTAGGCTTTCCAGCAGGCCGCCATATTTAACAGCAGAGGCCGCTGTAATCTGATGCTTATCCTGGAGGCTGGCAAAGCTAGCAAAGTTACTCTTAATTAGATCAAAATCAATGGTTTGACTGAGGGCTTGACCAGGAATATAGTAGATATTTTCTCCAGCTGCCTTAAATTCAGGTGAGAGAACCTTATCGCTATCAGTTGTGGTTACCCCAAAGGCTACCAGGGTTGGCGGAACCGTCAATTCTTCAAAGGTACCAGACATGGAGTCCTTACCACCGATAGATGGTAGGCCTAATTGGCTCTGAGCCTCAATAGAACCCAGCAAGGCTGCTAGCGGTTGGCCGAAGCGGTCGGCCTGTTTGTCCATCCGCTCGAAATACTCTTGGTAAGAAAATCTTGCCTTAGACCAATCGGCACCAGTCGCCACTAGGCGAGCGGTCGCTTCGATAACAGCATAGGCTGCTCCGTGGTAGGGAGACCATTCAGCCAAGTAAGGGTTGTAGCCCTGAGCCATAACCGAGGCCGTCTTGGTAAGACCATGTTCAACCGGCAATTTTTGCACAGAACTTTCTGTCGGCGTGATTTGGTAACGACCTCCTAGAGGATGATTGACAGTTGAGCGACCAACCGAACTATCAAAGATGGTCTGCAGACCCTTTTGACTAGCGTGGTTGAGGTCGGCAAGAACTGCCAGGGTATCAGCTTCCAAGCTGGCTGGCGAAGTCTGACGAACCTCAGGCAGGTCCAGCTCTTTATCGACAACCTTGGCATCCACTACGACCCGAACACCGTTGGTATCGAGGAAGGAGCGTTCAATATTGACAATAGTATTACCATTCCAGGTCATGATGAGGTTTGGTTTTTCCGTAACTGTCGCCACAACGACAGCTTGAATATTTTCTTGGGCGGATTGAGCAATGAAGGTGTCCACATCTTCTGGACGAACGACAACAGCCATCCGCTCTTGACTTTCAGAGATAGCGATTTCGGTACCGTTAAGACCAGCATACTTGAGCGGAACCTTATCCAGATCAATTTCCAGACCATCCGCCAGCTCACCGATTGCCACGCAGACACCGCCAGCTCCAAAGTCGTTAGACTTCTTAATCAGGCGGGTTACTTCCTTCTTGCGGAAGAGGCGTTGAATCTTACGTTCCTCAAGGGCATTCCCCTTTTGTACTTCTGCACCAGCGGTTTCAACGGACTCAACCGTCTGCACCTTGGAAGAACCCGTCGCACCACCGACGCCGTCACGTCCGGTTTTACCACCAAGCAAGATGACAACATCGCCAGCCTCTGGTTTTTCACGGACAACATTTTCCTTAGGAGCTGCACCGACAACTGCTCCCAGCTCCATCCGTTTAGCAACAAAGCCTGGGTGGAAGTATTCTTTAACATAGGTCGTCGCTAAGCCGATTTGGTTCCCGTAGGAGGAATAACCATGGGCAGCCGTTTTCGAAATAACCTGTTGCGGCAACTTCCCAGCTCTGGTATCAGCAATCGGAGTCGTAATATCACCCGCTCCTGAAATCCGCATGGCCTGATAAACATAAGAACGACCTGAAAGTGGGTCACGAATGGCACCACCGATACAGGTTGCCGCTCCACCAAAAGGTTCGATTTCTGTTGGGTGATTGTGGGTCTCATTCTTGAACATGAGGAGCCAAGGCTCCTTAACCCCATTGACATCCACCTGGATTTCTACCGAGCAAGCATTGATTTCATCAGAAACCTCCAGGTCGTCCAGACGGCCATTGGCCCGCTCATAACGACCGAAAATCGTTGCCATATCCATCAAGGTCTGAGGCTTATCATCACGCCCCAATTCGTGTCGCATGGCCAAATACTTATCATAGGTTGCCTGCAACTGCTCCTGAAATTTGGACTGAGAAAAGTCAAGATTTCTAAGCTCAGTTTCAAAGGTCGTGTGACGACAGTGGTCAGACCAATAAGTATCCAAGACCTTGAGCTCGGTTTCTGTTGGCACCCGCCCCAATTTTTTAAAGTAGTCCTGAATGAAAACCAGGTCATCCACTTCCATAGCCAGACCTTCCTTGGCCTTATAGGCCTTGAAATCTTCAGCTGAGTAGCTGGCAAAGAAGTCGAGATTGGGAATGGTCTTGTCAGAAGCTGCAAAGGCCTGAGGAGCCAAGATTGCATCAATATCCTTAAAGCGAGAATCAACCGGATTCAGCAGGTAGTGCTTGAGGGCCGCCAATTCATCCTGGGCAATATCCTGATTGACCAGATAAAGCTGGGCTGTGTTGACCTGAACATCTGAACTGCCCCCAAGGAGCAGGAGGGCTTCCTTGGCACTGGCCGCCCTTTGGTCGAACTGGCCAGGCAGAGCTTCGATAGCAAAATAGGCAGAAGCTGCCAAGGTCTTTTCAATGTCGATCTGGTCCAAGACCTGATCGGTCACCCGTTCAGAAAAGATGTGAGCCTGGGCCTTTTCCAAAAGGTCTGCTGGGATATTGAACACATCATAGACCTGGATTAGACGCAAGTCTTTCAAGCTTGACAACTGTAAATTATGCCTCAATTCCGCCACCAGAGAGCTAGCCTTAACCTGAAAATCGGCCTTCTTCTCCACAAAAATTCGCTTATTCATGCTTTATTTCCTTTGTCTTAATTTCTTAACGCATACTCTTCAAAAATCAAAAGCTTCCGCCATCCACTCCTTGCACGGCCATGCCTTGCGAGGTCGGTTGGTTTTGCCATCTTTGTGAGATGGGCGGAGTTTCTGCTCCCGCCCACTTTTGATTTTCAACGACAATTAATTTCCTTAGTCTACCCCTTGCAGTTTTTCCAAAACAACTTCGTAGACATCGGTCAGATTACCCAAGTCTCTGCGGAAAACATCCTTGTCCATGTGATGGCCTTCCTTGTCCCAAAGGCGACAGTTGTCTGGTGAAAATTCATCCGCCAAAATAATCTTGCCATCCTTGTCGAAACCAAATTCCAACTTGAAGTCAATCAACTTGAGACCAATTTGACTGAACCAGTCGCTCAAAAGACCGTTGATCCGACGAGTTTCTTCCTTAAGAAAGGCAATCTGCTGATCATCGGCAATATCCAAAAACTTGACGTGATCATCATTGATAAAAGGATCATCCAGCTCATCATTTTTATAGTAAAACTCAACAATCGGCGTCTCAAACTTGATGCCCTCTTCCAGACCGAAACGCTTGGCGAAAGAGCCCGCCGTATAGTTCCGCAGGACCACTTCCAAAGGAATGATTTTGACCTTTTTATTGAGTTGTTCTGTCTGCGACAACTGCTTAAGAAAGTGGGTCGCCACACCAGCCGCATTTAACTTTTCAAAAATTAAGGATGAGATTTGATTGTTCAGCACGCCCTTGCCCTTGATGGTCTCCTTGCGAGCCCCATTGAGCATGGTTGCCTGGTCCTTGTAGACCGATACAATCTCGTTCTCATCCTCAGTCGTATAAATATCCTTGGCTTTACCAGTGTAAATGAGTTCTTTTTTCATGAAAATGTTCGCCTTCCCTTTTTGTTCTCCTAAATTTTAACATATATAGGAAGAAGGTTCAATGTTTTACAGACAATACAAAAAACAAAAACAAAAATAGTTCGCTATTCACGAACTATTTTTGTTTTGCTATTCTGTTAAAAGAGAATAAGGGACAATCGTTTTTATTGACCGAGATAAAAACAAACTAATTGCAAAATTTAACCCAACAAAAGCTAAAGCAAGAAGAAACAAAACTCCTAATGAAACTTGAAAATGGTTTTTATAAACTCCAACCAGACCTAAAACTTCCTGATTTAGTAAGGGAATGAGAGAGATAGCTAGCAGAATGGATAAAAATGCGGCCAGTATTATAACAGGAATAAAGCCAAAAATTAACTGGAAAATCAGTTGCTTATTGGACCAACCTAGAGCCTTATAGATGCCTAGCTCCTGCTTGCGTCTGGTAATCAGTGAATTAATAACCACAAACAAAACTAAGCTAATCATAAATATGGAAAGTGTAAAGACAGCACCTAAGACAAGAGCAATAACTCCCGTATAGAGCCTACTACCAGTCTTAATAACTTGATCGTAATTAGTAACCTTTAAAGAACTATTCGAATGGTTCTTCCTGTATTCTTTTATGAAACGCCTGACAGACGCTCCTTTCTTCAGATAAACATTCAAATGATTCAGTCTCGTTTCAGTAATCTTATGATAGCCTGCCGCCGTCAATTCACAAACCTGTCCTTGATTGTTGACACTTTGGACATAGCCTGTAACTTTATAGGTGTGAGACCTGCCATTATTATCCAGTCTAATCCAATCACCAATTTTATAATGATGAGCTAAGGCACTGCCAATTGCCACCTCATCACTGGTCGAGGGGTTTCTACCTTTATAAATAATATCATTAGTCAACTTAGAGAAGTCTGGTGTTACAAATGCTGTTAGACCTCCATCAGGACCATTGACAGACTGAGTAGAATAGTCTAAAACTTGTTTAACTCTGGAGTCGCTTTTAAGCTCCTTTTTTATATTTTGTAACTCTTGAGGTTTGTCTACAGTAAAAATAGCAGAAGGGAGCTCTTCTGAAAGGGTTCTTAAAAAATTGTCGGGCTTACCGGCGGTATTATAAAGCAGTGTCCCTGAGAAAGCGAGTAACATCATGAGTCCTACGGTTAAAACAAACAGTAGCATATTTTGCCAAAAAGACGCAAATACTTGCTTTAAGATTAAAGCCCCCGAGATTCCTAGCTTAGAATTTGCTAGGGAAAAATGATTCGAGAATCGCCGAGTAGAGTCTGTTCTCCTAACAGCATCAATAGGGTTGAAGCGATGAATTTTTCTAGCACAAAGATAAGTTAACCCACCTGCTACTCCAGTCACAAACACCACAATCAGACACAGAGCATAGCTATCAAAGGTCGGCTGAAAGGAGAATCCCGATTGAACTGCTAAAAAGGAAGCGAGAAAAGGAAGAACCAGATAGGAGGTTAGAACCCCCGTAACCGTAGCTATCATAGCCACCAATAGATAAGGAAGCACTTCTGAAAAGATAATCTTAGCACTGGTATAACCCATTGCCTTAAGCACCCCCATATTAACCACTTCTGATTTAAGGTGATTTTGAATTCGAAAAGCACTCAAGAATAAGCTAATGATAAAAACTATCCCAGCTACTGCTATAAAAATAGCAATCAATAAGGTGCTCATCATGGTTCTCGCCTGCTTGACGGTTTTACTATCTTTAATAAGCACAGCTGCAATACCTTTGTCAGACAAGAGCGAAGTCAGTTTTTTCTTCACCACACTAAGATCTGATAACGAACTTACCTTTAGAGAATATTCCGCAACTGAATGTGCCTCTTCTTCCTTGAATAGAGACTGATAAGCATTATGGGGAAGATAGATCCCAATAACATTAGTACCGTAATTGCCGTACTGCATCTCTTCCACGGTCCCAGCGACAGAATAGGTGTAGTCCTTTTTGCCTATAGTGTAGCGTATTTTAGAACCAAGGGGAAAGCCTCCTAGTTTGGAGATATAATTAGGGATATAGACACTCTGACTGGCCACTTTACTAGATTTTGACAACTCAAAGCGATTCAAATTCCTTTTCTGACTACTGTCGTAGAAAACTGTTGTCATTTCAAAGTCTGTCCCTGCAAAATGATGAACCTTAGCCTTGGTAAAAATCCCTTGATGACGCTCTACAAGAGTCACCCCCTGAATTTTATCAATCTCTTTTAATAGGTCTTTACTGTCTTGTTTCTGGGAAATCAAAACATTCAACTGAGCAGTCTTTAATCTGTTAAAGTTCTGATCATAGGCTTTTGATGTTTGAAAAGAGAGAACGAGGGATAGATTGACAATGACCGCTGTCAAAAAGAGCATCAAAGCGAAAGAAAAATAGTGACGCTTTTGCTTCCTGAGATTTTGAAAAGCAAGAAACATACTTACCACCCCATTTCTAAAAGAAACTGATCAAATTTTTTCTGACGCTCCTTGTCACCTAATGCCTCATCAAACTGACATTCACCAAAAATCTTCCCATCTTTGAGATAGATAATCCGGTTTCCTCGTAAGGCCGACTTTTTATCGTGCGTCACCATCACAATGCTTTGCCCTCCTTGATGAAGCGAAGAGAAAACATCTAAAACAGCATCTGAATTTGCTGAATTCAAAGCCCCTGTTGGCTCATCCGCAAATAAAATATTGGGCTGATTAATAATTGCTCGAACGATTCCTGCCCGCTGGGCCTCCCCTCCCGAAACTTGCGAAGGGAGTTTGGCTTGAGTTTGCTCTGAAATAGCCACTTGCGCAAACAAATTCTTGGCTTGGGCTAGCAATTCCTTTCGCTTTCTTGTCAGTAAGGTTCCTGCTATTAGCACATTATCCATAAGATTCTGCTCTTGCATGAGATAAATTTGCTGAAAAACAAAGCCACATTGTTTCCTACGAAATTTGGCCAGTTGATCGCTGGTCATTTGGGTGATATTAGTACCATCAATATAAACTTCTCCTTCTGTTGGTTTGTCCATTCCCGACAAAGAATAGAGCAGGGTGGATTTTCCTGCTCCCGAAGCTCCCATAATAACTGTAAAATCTCCTTGATAAATCTCAAGATTTAAATGAGAAAAGATCGTCTCTTGATTATTTTTTTCACCAAAACTTTTTCCAAGCTGATGGGCCGAAATGATAACCTGTTTAATCATAAGTATCCTCCTTTTAACTAGGTCGCTCATACTATAACGAGAAAATAGAATCGCGACCAGCAACTATGATTAACAAATTATCTATTTTTGCTACGCTTTGTAGCGCAATTCTTTGATACGAAAACAACCCTGACTCAACCTGCTAAATAGGTTATAATAGTGCTATGCTACGAAAAGTAGCAAAATTTTATTAAATGACAAACAAACTTGCTGGTTCTCCAGTCTCACTCAAGGTAGAGTAAAAGAGTGAATAGGCTGAGACCAGAAAATTAGACCTCAAGCTATTCACAGAACTATTAGAAATAAGGAAATAATATTATGGCACTTGAACAAACCCTTCGTCACTATCGCAAAGAGCTGGGGCTCTCTCAGGAAAAACTAGCTGAAAACCTTAATGTTTCCCGTCAAGCCATCACCAAGTGGGAAACTGGTGGTGGTCTGCCTGATATCGGCAACCTGCAAGCCTTAGCTAATCTCTTTGAGATTTCTCTAGATCAACTACTCCAAGAAAATATTGCTCAACCGACCAAAGATTTTCTCTATCAAAGCTACACCAGTTATGATATTGACAGACCCAAACGATTTGATCTCAAGCTAGGAGTTGCTCATGAAATCCGGCTGCAAATAGCTGAGAGTGAAAAAATTGAGGTCTATCTCAAATCAAATACTATTGAAAAACTAGAACAGATTTGTAAGCTTAAACTTGACGATCAAAAAAAAGCTCTTGATGTGAACCTGAAACAATCTCAAGACTTGAGTCAGAACCAAGCCAAAGAAGATCTAACCATTCTAGTCAAGTTGCCAGAAAAATATCTAGAAAATTGTGAGATTGCTGCTAACTGCCAAAAGCTAGATTTACTTGGAATAAAAACGGTTAATATTGAGTTTGATGGGCGAGCCTCAGAGTTTACCATCAAGGACTGCCAAGGTCATATTGAACTGAACAATAACTTAGATAGTCGAATCATTCTAAGTCATTTCAAGGGCAAACTTGATCTCAACCAAGTTTCCTGCAGCTCCAAACTCTATGTTCCAAAAGATTTTCAGTTTGCCAGCAAAAAAAGATGTCTTACCACTAAAATGACCTTTGAAAAAAATGGTCAACCAACTAGCGACTTTTCAAATCCAGAAGCAGATAACACAATCGAGCTCAATGGTATCAAGAGTGAGCTGACCATTATTCAAGACTAAATAAAAAAGATCGAACAAAAGTTCGGTCTTTTTCTGACAGGATTAACCAATGCAAAGAATTGAAATCCTTTATCTAATAACAAAGTAAATAAACTGACAATCAACTTAAATAATAAAAGAAACTCGCTCTTACTCAATCCCATCGTTTTTCATTTCCATCTTAATATCTGCAATAATAGCAGGATCCTCCAAGATTTCCCCTAACTTTAGAGCTTGTTGATAAAGTTTCTTGGCCCTATCCTTATCCTTAGCGATTTTAACATAGTATTTAGCTTCTAATTCTAGAACCCCTGCCTTATAGGTGTGGAGTTGGGCTTGCTCAATAATCCAATGTATTTTCTTCAACAATGGCATGATATCCTTATAATCATCATGAAAAGCATAGACAGCAGCCGCATCCATAACTGCTACCAAAAATTCAATATTATAAAACTCGTCTGAACTCAGTTCTTGTTGGAGTAATTTTTGCTCAATCTGTTTGAAGATCTTTCGATCATAACTAGCTTCATTGCGACACTTTTGTAAAAAATAGCCCAAATAAAGGTAGTCATTAAAAGTAAAGGTTTTCTTCTTGAGCACCTGCTCGAAAGCATCATCATAGATTTCCTCGATATTGGGGATACGTTTATCGTGCATCCTATCCAGGATATTTTCTGACAGGTCCAAAAAGAGCAACTCATCCTCAGGCAGACGGTCAAAGTACTTGACTAAAACCTCGTTAATCAGGTCCAGCTTACGTTGAATACGTTCCTTCTCTGCATAGGTAGGAAATTTAACAATCCGTGCTTTCATTTCCCAATAGTCATCCGGTAATTGGATATTCCTACCTTCCAGAAGGTCAGACATTTTAATGTCCAAACGATCAGCGATAAATTCCAACTTTTCTAGAGTTGGTAGGGATTGGCCATGCTCAATCCGCTGCAACTGACGAATCGTTAACTTTTCTTCGTCCCCGCAAAATGAACTCTGCGATATTTTTTTCCGGTTTCTTTCGGCCTTAATCCGTCGTCCCAAATCTGCTTTTATTGTCATACTGGGCCCTCCAATTTAGTCCTCTGTTAATTATACCTTTCTATTCTATATCTGTGCAATATCAAAAAAATAACAGTTTAATGACATATCAAGCAATGAATTTGCACTTGGTCGCTTTCAAAAAGCAAAAAAAAAAGCCTGATTTTCTCAGATCAAGCTGCTTTACTTATTTATCTAGAAGAATTGGATGTTCTGGAATTCCAATACGTGGATACCACCAAGAATCGCCAATAATAATCCCTTTGAAATCCCAGAGGGAACCACCTCGAATGGCCGCTAAGTCTTCCTCGTTTAGTTCTGAAAAAAGTAATTCTTTGGTTTTCATCTTTTTATCCTTCCTTTTTATATCTTTAAAGACTAACTTGCGCTTTTACACTAGCGACTTGTTGGCTATCGTTGGCTATCGCCTGTAAATCATGATTTCCAGAATTTGGAATAATATATTCCGTACCCAGATAAACGGCCCCCAATAAGCGCATAGCATTATTGAGCCAGTCTTTCTGGGTTGTGATTCGAGTGACCTGACCTGTAAAGGTCTTCATATCAGCCTTAATATCAGCAATTGTTTGCTTCGCCTCTTCCCTATTTGATGGCAAATCAAACACTTTTCGCAGCGAATCATAAATTTTATTTCCAACAGAAGCAACTGATGGGATGTAAAGCGGAGCTGCATTATAGACAACCGTCGTTGCAACATTCTTTTTGAGAGCAACCCGTTGAGCAACATTTCCTCCCAATGAGTGCCCGGTAACGACAATATTTTCAGCACCGTATTGACGGGCTATCTTGTCATAGAAATCATAAGCCGGTTGGTAGTGTTGTCCACGCGCTAAGCCAATTCCTATCAGATCTGCTCCAAGGGCATCCTGTAATTCATTACCATCGTTATTTGTCCCTGTATAAGCGACGATGACCTTCTGACTAGCCTTATCTCTGAAGGCTGCTCCACTAGTTCCTGTACGAGCATCATAAAAGTCGCTAAGATAGGTCAGATTATTAGGAACCGCCCGACCATCCTTCTGAATTTCCTCTAAAATAGTAGCATCAGTCGCTCCTCTGAGACGAGCCTTTTCAAACTCAAGAGTCAAGGCTGCAGCATCAAGAGTTGAAATACCTGACGAATGTCCATCAATGACCTTGTTGATATCCTGAGGCAAGGCTGTAGTAACAATCGCTTGTGAATCAAGATTATTAACCCCTTGAACAAGGTCCGCTTCAGAGTCATTCTGTCCTTCTTGAGTAGGATCTGTTTGAGATGGAGCTGACTCAACAACAGCTCCGTCAGTAGCAAGTTGAACAGATACCTGTGATACCGGCGTAACTTCCACTTGTTTCACTGACTGATCACTAGTCTTAGTGACATCAGTTACCGTAGTAGATGCTTGTAAATTTTGAGAAGCTTCTGTCGTATCTTGGCCAGCAGTCTGTTGCTCTTGGCTGACAGTAGCAGAATCAGCCTGAGGAACACCTGTTTGTTGAAGTTGAGATTCATTTGCTCCTGACTGGTCCGAAGTAACAGTAGCTTCATCATCTTGAACCTGTTCTAGGGTCTGAGTCGGCTGGTCAGTAACCGATTGGTCATCCGCACTGACAGTATTTGCTCCTCCTACTAGTAGGACAACCCCTGCCATAGCCGTTAGAGTAATCGTAAGCCATTGTTTTTTTACCTTGTGTAATGTGTACTTCATTATTTTCCTTCCAATTAATTCGGTATAAGATAACCTTTTTTATGGCCTTATTATAAAAGATATTATCCAAAAGAGGAACGACATCAATGTCACCCCTTTCCTTTTATCGGACGAACAACCTCTAGGAGCTTCAACATTTCACTTCCAAAACCAATTTAATGTCATAACAAAATCCCCAACTGAATAAAGTACAATTGGGGATTCTAAGGATTAACTGAACAAACTCAGCTGACTTTTCAAGACAAAGTCTGAATGTCCCACAACTAGGATTTGATGTTTGCCAAAGCTTTTTTCCCTAAAACTATTAGCGCTATAAGCACTAAAACTAAAGGAGCTGAATGACTCACTTGTCCAGAAAAGAATTTTAACGTTAACAATACTGCCATTATCGCTACCAATAAGAAAGCAATAACACTACCCATTTTTTTCATTATAAAACCTGAGGCCAAGGAAGAAACCACTATCCTCTCGGAGAAAATAATCAATACCATCATTTGCACAGATATGATTAGCTGCTCTGATGGGACTTTCTTTCTCTCAGCCTTTCCCTTCTCTAATTTTATTTCAACCTTCTACTAACTAGAAACTGATTTTAAAACCAGTAATCTATCTACCAGAGAATACCTAATAAACAATAACACCCCGACGAGCGATGTCAACAACAGATTTAAAAACATTGATCCAATTACCTCCTTGCACTTTCGCAAGGTCCTGATCTGTCAATGTCTGTGGATTCTTATTTTCTTTCGACATAACAATCTCCTTTCCACTATACCCAATTAAATAAATTAATGATATGTTTTCTTTATCACTATGGTTACATTATAGGAGAAGTCAATGAAAAAGACTAGTGACATTGATGTCACCCTGACATTAATGTCCCCTTCATAAGAAACACGCTTTATCAAGAGGTCCATCTTCTGCAGAAAACAAAACGAAACTCCAATCGGATAGTTGATTGGAGTTCTTGCATCACTCACATTCCAAGTTTTTTAAACAAAGCCTTTCTTCTTATAGACAAGAGGTAACAAAGCTACCAGACCAACTGTCCAAACAAGCAATACCCAGAACTCATGACTCGTGTAAACTAGACCATGATCAAACTTGCCGTGTACATATTCAAAAGGAACATATTTCATGGCCTTTCCAAAAACATTATCAAAATCATGGAAATAGGCTGTCAAAAACGTCAAAAGTGGTAAACCGAAGTAAACTGATAAGAAGGAACCTAAGATGTTTTTAACAAAGAAAATAACTAAGTTAGCAAGAGCATAAATGAAGACACCGTAAATAATAAAGTTTGCATAAAGGAATTTAGCAAAGTGCCGAAAATCTACCTCTGGGTGATGGAAGACGTATTTGTAAAGCGCCAATTCTCCCAAAAGGAATGTTGCTAAAGCCACAGATAATACTACACCGTCTAAAACCTTTCGAATAATAACTTCCGAACCGGACAAACGACTTGACCGAATCATATTAATCGTTCGATATTGAAATTCTTTTCCAAAGCTAACAACACTAAAGTAAATAAGATAGATATCAGCCAAGGTAGTATAGGCAGCAACGATGGCTTGGGCTCCCATATGAGTATCAGCATAAACATCTGAAAAAATGATTGCTCCACCTGCTAATAGAGTAATAGCTAACAGGACGAAACTACCCTTTGTAAAAAGTTCTTGCCTCAAAAAAATCGGCCGTAACTTAGTCTTCATTAAAAATTACCTCACTCAGTCCAACTTTTTCAAACTGTAAATCAATTCCTTGACTAGCTAAACCAGCCTCAATAGCAGCAGGATCAGTTACCAAAATATCCCGACCCTTATGTTCATAAGTCAGCTGATACTGATCTAATAAGCCTAGTAAATCCTTGGGACTAGTGTCAAAGCTATAAAGGCTATATTTAGCATGTTGTCCGTCATCAAGACTAGTCAGCCTCTGATTAGCAATCATAAAGTTCTTGTTACAGACTTGATCCAAGTTGGCCAAAATATGACTGGAGACAACAAAGGTAATCCCATACTTGTGAGCCAAATCCTTAATCAAATTCAAGAGATTATTAATCCCTTTAGGATCCAACCCATTGGTTGGTTCATCCAGAAGAATAAATTCATTTGAGGCAATGAGGGCAATAAAAAGCCCGACCCTCTGCCGCATCCCAAGTGAGAGTTTAGAGGCCTTTTTATTTAGATAACCTGCCACATCCAGGTCGTCCTTGAATTTATCAATAATATCATAGTCCTGTCCATAAAGACGACAGTAAAACTGTAAATTTCTTAAAACACTGATATGGGGATAGAGAGCTGGTTCTTCAATCAAAGCTCCCACACTAGATGCTTTGAGAGTTACCTTACCTATAGCACCTGGAAGAATCCCTGAGATAATTTTCATCAAAGTCGTCTTACCAGCACCGTTGCTACCGACAAGACCGGCAATATCTCCCTTATCTAAAGAAAAGGTCACATCCTCCAAAATCGTTTTTTTACCATACTTAAAATAAAGCTGGTTGACCTCTAAAACACTCATGATTTTCCTTTCGGGTTTAAAAGTAGTGGTAAAGCTTGACAATAAGCTTTAATATCCAAGAGAGTCTTCTCCCTTGGATATTAAAGCCGACGGAATCGGCTTATAATTAAGCTTGAGGCTTGAAGACCTGTTTACCTAACCCTATACCAGCAAAAACCAATACAACGATTTTCGCTGGGTTTATTGCTTGTCCCCATAGTAACTTTACTAGCAAAACACTAACAACTACTAGGAAGGCAACGATTATAGCTAGCCTTCTCATTAGAAAAATGCAGCAATTACAGCAGCGATCTGGCCAACTTTTCCTACTACTTTACCAGCATCATATGCAGTGTTACCACCAACAAGTTCTGCAAGTTCTTCAACATTTACTGTTTCATATTTTTCAAAAGTCTTAGTTTCCATGATTTTTCCTCCAATAAAATGATTTGATAATTTAATTTTATAAAATTAATTTAATTAGAATGCGTCCCAAACGCCACGAGCAAAGCTACCAACTTGGTAAGCAGCATCATAAAAAACGTTACCACCGATAAGTTCAGACAATTCTTCTACTGTTAATGTACTATATTCTACTGTTGTATCCATGTTATTAATCCTTTCTTAATTGCTTCTAATTAGTGGTTGTTCCAGCCATCAACAAGACCATGATAAGCACTGCTGAAAGCATTTCCGATAGAATGAAGGATGTTTCCTCCTTCAATAGCTGCCAATTCGTCAGTTGTCAATTCAACATAATTCATAATTTTCACCTTTTTCCTTTTTCAGTTTTACTTTAGTCCTAAACCTATAGATTAAGGACTGCCTTACAAAAGTTTCCTTTTGATAAGAGTTTCCTAAATAATCATTACCCTGGCAGCAATAAAATCAAAGACCTTATTAAATTTTCCGAAAGCACTTAGGATATTGGGGCCTGGAAGCCTCTACCAACCTAAGTCTCCAAAAAATTATCTCCTTAAACTTTAGCAAGTTCTTGGCCTACCAGCGCTTCTGAACCTTTCTTTTTCTTAAGCATGCTTATCCCCTTTCAGTTATAATTTAATTTCGAAATTAGTAGCGATAGCGTTTCCTCTATCGCTATGGTTTTATTATAGAAAAAGCTATCTAAAAAAACTAGAGACATTAGTGTCACCTGACATTAATGTCGCATCTTTAATAACAGCTCCTTTTCTATCGCTCTCAAACCCTCTACTCTAAACTAAATCTTCGACCTAGCCTAGAACCAATCGTCACGAGCCTACTATCAACAATTGTGATTAGCTACTTCTAAATAATTAAAAAGCTCTCACCCTACTCGGGTTAAGAGCTTAACTTATCTTATTTAACCAGACGACCTTCCAGATAGTCCAACATATCCCCCAATTGCTCGATAGTCTCAATATCATCATCAGGAATCTCAATAGAAAACTCATCTTCAAGATTGACGACAAATTCCATTAAATCAATAGAATCAACACCAAGTTCATCTTTTAAAGAGGTCTCTTCCGTCACCTCCATATCCTCATGATGCATTTGTTCCTTAATCATCTGACTAATCTTATCAAAAATTTCACTTCTGGTCATTTGCTCTCCTTTCGAGAAGATTCATAAACTATTTTAGTAAGGGGTATTATAGGAGTTATATTCAATTTTCTTTTACAAGACTTCTATCCTTCTCCTTTCTTATCAATGATTTTTCTTAGAAAATTCATCCACAATCTTGTCCACAACTTGATTTTCTAACATAGTACGAACTTGCTTGATGGTATAATAAACAGATTTAGCATCACTAGAACCATGACACTTCACAACAGGGGCCTGCAGGCCAATCAGGACAGCACCCCCAGCTGATGAATAATCCATAAGATCGCGTAGGCCATAAAGAGAATCCTTGAGAAAGAAGGCTCCCAATTTTGCCTTTGTTCCACCGTCCTTAATTGCAGACTTCAAAGCAGAAAAAATAGAAAGTCCTGTACCTTCAATGGTCTTCAAGACAGCATTACCAGTAAAGCCATCGGTGACGACAACATCAGCTACTCCATTAAGAAGTTCACGCGCTTCAATATTACCGATAAAATTGACGGCGGGTTCCTGCGATAGGAGCTCGTACACTTCCTTGCGCAAAGGATCACCTTTGCTGCTTTCGGTTCCATTATTTAAAAGACCAACCCGAGGTTTAGCAACTCCTTGGACAGCTTCTGAATAAAAGGAACCAAGAATAGCGTACTGATGCAGGTGATGAGCTGTATTTTCAGCATTGGCCCCCAAATCCAACATGACAAAATTCCTCCCATCAATGGTTGGCAGGGTCGATAGGAGGGCTGGTCGATCAATTCCCTTAATGCGGCCGACCACAAATAGACCAGCCGCTAAAAGGGCCCCCGTATTGCCAGCAGAGATAACAGCATCGGCTTTACCATCCTTAACAGCCTGAGCCCCTAAGACCATAGAAGCCTCTTTCTTTTTACGAATGGACTTGACAGGTTCATCATCTGAATTGATTTTTACATCAGTATGGACAATAGAAACACGCTCGTTAGCTTTCAAATATTGCTTGATTTTTTCTTCATGACCATAAAGCTTGATTTTGATGTCGCTAAATTCTGCAAGGGCTTGGTTAACCCCTTCTACAATAGCCTGGGGGGCGTTGTCTCCGCCCATAGCATCCATAGCAATTGTCTTCATTATCAATCCCCTTTTTCGTCTCTTTAGTGTCAGTATTATAGCATAATTCAACTCGCTTTTCATCCCCAGTTAGTGACAAGTACCTAACAGTCAAACCGATAAACCAAGGTTAAATTTTCCAAGCCAATCTCGCTATGCAAGGTATCCCAAAACTACTTCGTGAAGGTCATCAAGTTTATAAAGCCAAACAAAAAGACCTAGGCCTAGTAGTGGCCCTGGGTCCCCTTCCTATTTCATAATATCTCCCCATTTAGACAAGTCATCAATAAATTTTTTGGACCTCAAATGTAGGCCGAGATAATTATCATAAATACCATCAATAAATCTCCGCAACCTCTGCTTCATCTCAGGTTTGACTGAAATCGTCTGTAAATCCTCAAAAGAAATCGATTGAAAACGATCTAGAAGATAAGGAACATTGGGATCCAAATGACTGCGATAGCTATCTTTTTCATAGTGTTGTGGACAGAGAAGTCCCGAATACTTGTAAGAAAAATCAAAAGGAAGACCAGCGCAGTGACAAAGAGCACAGTCATGAAAATTCAATTGAATCCCAAAGCGGTCCAAAATTTGAATTTCAAAAATATTGGTCAAAATCTCATAATCCAACCCCTGCTCCATCAATTCTAAAGTTTTAACCAAGAAGGCAAAAAGGGGAGCGTCATGACGACCATCTTCAATAGCAGCGTCCGCCAGAGCAACGATATAAGAGGCATAGGATAAGCGAAAAATATCCGCATTGATGGTCTTGAAGGTCTGGACCTCCTTAACATCATCAATATAAGAAAGCCCAGAATCATTGATTTTCATGAGAAAATCCGCAAGGGTCAAGGGCTGGATGACTGATGCCAACTTAGAGTGGCTGATATGTTTCACGAAAAACATTCGTTTGCCTGCTGTCTCTGTAAAGATCTTAACCAGCTTATCATCCTCACGATAGTTGCGGTTAAAGAGGACCAGACCACGTGATTCCTTAGTCTGCATACTGCTCCATAAATTCCTTCAATCGCTTCATAGCTTCCTGGATAGTCTCCATACTGGCTGCATAAGAAATCCGTAAGTAGCCTTCGCCATACTTACCAAAGGCTACCCCTGGAATCATAGCCACAGCCTTTTGTTTAGCAAAATCCTTCAAAAATTGGAAGGAATCTTGACCTTCTTTTACAGGTATTTTAGCAAAAATATAAAAGGCTCCAGTCGGTTTGACGATTTTGAAATTCATCTCATTCATTTTATCAATAATATAATCCCGACGCTTGATATATTCAGCCTTCATCGGTAGAGCATCATCCTTACCAACTGTCAAGGCCTCAATACCAGCAAATTGGGCATTAGTCGTCGCTGCAGTCACTAGATATTGGTGACTCTTAATCAGCTGAGCGGTCATTTTCTCAGGAGCGAAGATAAAGCCAATCCGCCAACCTGTCATAGCATGAGATTTAGAAAGACCGTTGACCACAATGGTTTGGTCCCGGAGATATTCTGCCAGAGAAACATGGCCTTCCTCAGTGTAGGTTAGCTCAGAATAAACCTCGTCGCAGACCACAAAAATCTCATATTTTTTCAGAACAGCTACTAGGTCTTTAATCTGTTGGCGAGAATAGGTCACACCGGTAGGATTGCTTGGATAGTTGAGCAAAACCGCTTTGAGCTCTGGTCCCTGTTCTAAAATTGCCGCTTCCAATTGCTCTGGCGTCAAAACAAAATCATTAGCTGTTGTGTCAATCTCGACAATTTCCGCCCCTAAAAGATTAACGATAGGTTCATAACCAGGGTAGGCAGGTGCAGGCAGGAGGACCTTGTCGCCAGGTTCTAAAATTGTCGCCATGGTTGCTGACAGAGCTTCAGTCGCCCCAATTGTTACGAGAATCTCTGACTCAGGAGCATAGGTCAAATTGTACTTTTCTTTGACAAAGTCCGAAGCTGCTTGTCGTAATTCCAGTAGCCCAGCCATTCCTGTGTAATGGCTCTGATTCGCATCAATGGCGGCCTTAGCAGCCTCCTTAACATGATCTGGTGTTTTAAAATCCGGTTCCCCTAAAGTCATTTTCAAAATCCCAGGTACCGATGAGATAGACTGGTCAAATTGACGAATTAGGGAAATTTCGATTTTTTCTAAATTCTTGTTGAAGCGCTTTGTTAAATCCATAGGAACACCCCTTATAAAATATTATCTTTATTATACAGGAAATCTTAAAAAATTCCAGCCAAGTCTAAAGGACAAAGAAAAAGCCCGAATTTTACGGGCTTCAATTATTTAGTAACTTCAAATTCAAAAAGTGGAGAAAGTGGACGTTTTTCGTGAATACGAATGATAGCTTCACCTATCAAATCAGCAATTGAAATCTGTTCAATTTTATCAATGAGGCGTTCTTCTGGTAGATAAATCGTATCCAAAACGACTAACTTCTTGATGGCTGACTTGTCAATATTATCAAGCGCAGGCCCTGAAAGAACTGGGTGAGTACAAGAGGCATAAACCTCTGTTGCCCCTGCTTCTGCCAAGGCATCTGCCGCATGACAAATGGTCCCAGCTGTATCAATCATGTCATCAATTATGATACAGGTCTTTCCCTTAACATTCCCAATGATATTCATAACTTCACTGGTATTCATCTTATCAACACTGCGACGTTTGTCAATAATGGCAATTGGTGTCTTGAGACATTGAGCCAACTTACGGGCCCGCGTTACTCCTCCATGGTCCGGACTGACAACAACGACATCCTTACCGACAAAGCCATGGCGAATAAAGTAATCGGCAATCAGAGGAGCCCCCATCAAATGATCAACAGGAATATCAAAGAAGCCCTGAATCTGAGCTGCATGTAAATCGACCGTCAGAAGGCGGTCAACGCCAGCTACTTCAAGCATATTAGCAACCAACTTAGAAGTGATTGGTTCACGAGAACGTGCCTTGCGGTCCTGCCGTGCGTAGCCATAGTAAGGCATAACCACGCTAACCGTCTCAGCACTCGCCCGTTTAAGAGCATCCACCATAATCAAAATTTCCATCAAGTTGTTGTTGACTGGTGAACTCGTTGATTGAAGAATAAAGACATGATGACCGCGAATAGACTCTTCAATATTGACTTGAATCTCACCATCAGAGAATTGCCGAATGGTAGACTTTCCCAAAGGGATTCCGATAGAATCTGCCACTTTTTCAGCTAACTCTTGATTAGAAGAGAGGGCAAAAAGCTTCAAATTATTAAACGACATGACTTCCTCCAAAGATTTTATCCTCTATTATTTTAACGTTTTTCATTCCCATTTTCAATGCAAAATAGAAAAGAAAAAGAGAGGACCCTAAGGACCTCCCCAATAGAATTATTTCATTATTGATAGATGAAGTAGTGTTCACCTGAAGAATTAATATCAAAGCTTCCACGATAGTCACCAATTGATTGGTTACCAGCATAGTTAGCTTCATTAACAGTAACAGTAGAACCATTTACTGACGTTACATAGGCAACGTGACCATAGCCACCACCATCATTTGGCCAAACAACAACAGAACCAACTTGCGGAGTTGAACCAGTTGTATGACCAGCAGCTACTGCACTAGAACCCCATTGATTTGCATTACCCCAGTAGTTACCAACCCAAGATGCTAATGATTTAACACCCCAAGTACATTGTCCAGCTGGATAAGTGTTTGTATCATCAACTGGTGCAGCCGCTGCTGAAGTAGTAGTAGATTGTGAATCTTGGTTAGCAGAATCATCGGCAGCTGGTGCTTGTTGAGTAGCAGATTGATCTTGCTGTTGTTGATCCTGATTTTGATCTTGTGCAGGAGCTTCTGAAGATTCAGTAGTTGGTGCATCACTCGCAGCCTCTGAAGCTGATGTTTCAGCCGAAGCAGATTGATTGTCTGCTTGTTGTTGCTGATTTTGTGTAGCAGCTTCTGATTGAGCAGCAGCTTGAGATGCAGCTACAGCTTCCGATTCTGAACTTGCAGCTGAAGCGGAAGCCGCCGCACTTGCAGCTTGTGCTTCGGCAGTAGACTTAGCAGAAACAAGCGCTTGTTTATTAGCCTGTGCTGTAGCAATTTCAGCTGTGATAGCTTGTTGAGCAGATTCAACAGCTGCTTGTTGTTGAGCAAGAGCTGATTGGTTAGCTTGAATAGAGGCTTGGTTAGCAGCAACTTGATTCATAGCCGCTTGATTTTCTGCTTGTTTTGTTTCAAGAGCAGCCTGATCAGCTTGCTGTTGAGCCAATTGACTTTGACTGGCAGAAACAACTTCATGAACAGCAACGATACGGCTAATAGCATCTGAAATTGATTTTGAATTCAAAATCGTATTGATGTAGCTAGTAGCTGTATTGTTCTTTTGTGCATTTTGAGCTTGTGCTTGAATTGATGCGTTACGAGCAACAATCTTAGCTGACAATTCCTGAATTTCACCTGCAAGTGTATTAGACTGCGCCTGAAGTTCATTATTTTGAGCTTCTAGTTCTGCATTTTGTCCTGCAAGTACAGCTGATTGATTCTGGATAACTGCTGATTGCGCTTGAGCTGCTTGTGACTGAGCTGACAAGTTACTGATTACAGAATCTTGATTCGCAATTGCTGCATCATAATCATCAGCTTTTATAGTTCCAGCTGTTGTTGTAAGAGCAACACCACTAAGCAATACTGTTGATAAAATACGTTTTTTCATGATAATTAAACTACTCCCATATTGATAAGACTTTTATATTATATCAGAAATTAAATCTTCTAGTGTTACGTATATATTACAGTTATGTGATTATTTTGAACCAATTTTATGCACTATTTTATCCAAAAATATAAATAAAAGTGTATTAAAAACTAAAGTGATGACCAACTGATAAGTAACAAAGGAAAGTGGGTTATAGGTCGTTAAATGGAATAAATATGCTAAACCGTAAGCACCAACTTCATAAACAAAGATAAGGAGGAAAAAGCCCAGAGCACTTCTTGTTGGCGTTATAAAAAAACTTCTCCCCCGTTTAAGTAGGTAGACGAAGATAGGCAGCATAAAGAAGGCAACCCCAATAAAATTAAGATAGTAGCTATCATAGATTAAGCCTAAGACTAAGGCCAAGAGATAGGTAAAAAAGTCTGTGTCTAAAAACCTTAGTAGGAGAAAGGAAAAAATCAAGAGCAGATGAACTTGTAATAATACTGTTCGTCCCGCTAATGTCGTTATCAGATCTGATAACTGACCATCAATCAATAGAACAACGAAGCCCATAAGAGTGATAAATAATTTATTTTTTAACAACTTCATTTTAATTTCCTATCAAGGTCACATAACTGATATTATCCAAATCAGCAGTTGGTGTAACGTAAACTTTTCGCTTTCCCAATTCCTTAGCATCATTAACTGACGATACCTTTCCGACACTAATACCGGCAATGCTCTTACCATCTAAACCGCTGGTTACAACACTATCATCTTTCTTTAGCTCTTTATCGGCATTAAGCTCCTCAATAACAAGAAGATTTTTCTTAGCATTATAGCCAGTAAGTATTCCGTATACATCTCCAGAGGAACCAGAAATCTTCACGGGAATCTCATAAGTCCCTTCTGAGTTGGATATAAGTTGGATGCTGGCATTCGATTTGGATAAATCAGCAACCCGTCCAACCAAGCCCCCATCAGAAACAGCCAACATACTGGAAGATACGCCGTCGTTTTTTCCAACATTAAGAGAAAGACTTTCATACCAAGATAAGGTAGACCGAACAGTTACCTTACTGGTAATAGTCTTATAGTTTGAAAAACTCTTTTCGATTTCCAAAGCCTTAGATAAGCTTGAATTTTCTTCCTTCAAAGTATTCAAATCAGACGATTGATCACGCATCTCAGAAATACTTTTCTTTAGCTTTTCATTCTCGCTATAAGTTTCGTATAAATCAACTAACTCGTTTTTTGTATTTTCTACCACTTGGAAAGGGTAAGAAAATACAGAGTCAATTTTTGAAGTAAAGCCACTAATTGGTGTTGTTAAATTCCTTACGAAAACATTATTTCGAAAGATAAAAAAAAGAAGTGCTAAAAAAATTAAAAGACTTGTCACTGATAGAGTAAGAACACGGGAAAATCTAATTTTTTTCATAAGGGACCTCTTTTTAAGATAAACAAAACGAGATATCTTTCGATAACTCGTTACTTCACTAATACGGAGAATGGGGGATTCGAACCCCCGCGCCGGTTTCCCGACCTAACGATTTAGCAAACCGTCCTCTTCAGCCTCTTGAGTAATTCTCCAACAATAGTCCGTACGGGATTCGAACCCGTGTTACCGCCGTGAAAAGGCGGTGTCTT